>Ga0209100_1000036_pt1 | contig 181532 bp, 167 predicted proteins | sample lystaG_FD_185480 | JGI IMG/M metagenome (GOLD analysis project Ga0209100, IMG submission 185480) | Glacier valley bacterial and archeal communities from Borup Fiord, Nunavut, Canada, to study Microbial Dark Matter (Phase II) -... | ecosystem: Environmental > Aquatic > Freshwater > Ice >...
GCTTTTGCGGCGCTGGCGATTGCCGACCGCGGTTATGTGCTGGAGACGGGTCAGGTGACGCTGACCGGCACCGGGCAGGAGTTGATCAGTAATGAGCAGGTGCGCGCCGCGTACCTGGGGATGTAAATATTTAACCAAGGAAAAAGTATGACTAAGAAATTCGCATCACAAGCTGACCTGGAGGTCAAAAAGACCACCTTTGCGCAGATGTCCGAGCACTGCTGGGCCTATACCGCCGAGGGCGATCCCAACACAGGCGTGATTATTGGAGAAGACTCGGTACTGATCTGCGACGCGCTGGCTACCCCGGTGATGGCGCAGAGCCTGATTGCCGAGATTCGCAAGGTGAGCGACAAACCGATCAAGTACGTCGTGCTGTCCCATTACCACGCGGTACGGGTGCTTGGCGCCTCCGGCTACAAAGAGGCCGGCATGCAGGAAATCATTGCCAGCCAGGGCACCTATGAAATGATTGTTGAGCGCGGCGCGCAAGATATGCAGTCCGAGTACGAGCGCTTTCCCCGTCTGTTTGACGCCTTTGACTCTATCCCCGGCCTGACCTGGCCCACGCTGGTATTCAAAGATTCCATGACGCTGTGGATGGGTAAGCTCGAAGTTAAGATCATGCATCTGGGCGCTGGTCACACCAAAGGCGACACGGTGGTTTGGGTGCCGGCCGAGAAGGTGCTGTTTTCGGGTGACCTGGTGGAGGCCGATGCTGCCTGCTACACCGGCGACGCCCAACTGGCTGAGTGGCCTGCCACGCTGGATGCACTGGCCGCACTCCAGCCGGAAAAGCTGGTGCCCGGCCGTGGCCCGGCGCTGGTCGGTTCCGAGCGCGTTCAGTCTGGCCTAGCCTATACCCGCGATTTTGTGACAACCTTGCTGAGTTCAGCCAAGGAAGCCGTGGCCTTGAATATGAACCTGAACCAGGCGATGGCCCATTGCCGCAAAACGATGGATCCCAAGTTTGGCCAGGTCTTCATTTACGAACACTGCCTGCCGTTTGACGTGACTCGTGCTGTGGACGAGGCCAGCGGCATCAAGCATCCGCGTATCTGGACCGCTGAACGCGACCAGGAAATGTGGCACGCCCTGCAGACCGCCGCTTAAGTTCCCCACCCGCTTTTCGAACCGGGTTTCAATAAAAAAAGGAGACAGTCATGTTGAGTACCTATCAATATTCGAGTTACGAATATGTGCGTCCACCGGAGCAAAGCGGTGCTGCAAAAAAACGTTATCCCGTCGTAATCGTGGGTGCGGGTCCGGTTGGCTTGGCGGCCGCTATTGAGCTGGCACAGTCCGGCGTGCCGGTAGTGGTACTCGACGATGACAACACGGTTTCCGTCGGTTCTCGCGGTGTTTGTTATGCCAAGCGAACGTTAGAGGTCCTCGATCGACTGGGTGTCGGTACCCCTTGTGTGGACAAGGGCGTCAGTTGGAATGTCGGACGTACCTTCTTCCGCGAGGAAGAGGTTTACAACTTCAATCTGCGCCCGCAAGACGAGCACAAGCGTCCCGGCATGATTAACTTGCAACAGTATTACCTGGAAGAGTACGAGATCAATCGGGCCAAAGAGTTGCCCAATCTTGATCTGCGCTTCAAGAACAAGGTGGTGTCGGTCAATCCGGACGGGCAGGGCGCCACCTTGCAGGTCGAAACGCCGGATGGCATCTACAGCCTGGAGACCGATTGGTTGATCGTGGCTGATGGCGCGCGCAGTGGCATCCGCCGCATGATGAACCTGGAAATTGACGGCAAGATTTTCATGGACCGTTTCCTCATCGCCGACGTCGTGATGAAGGCAGATTTTCCGACTGAGCGCTGGTTCTGGTTTGACCCGCCGTTTCACCCAGGGCAGTCGGTGCTGCTGCACCGACAGTCCGACAACGTATTTCGTATTGACTTCCAGCTTGGCTGGCAGGCTGACCCGGAAGAAGAGAAGAAGCCAGAAAACGTCATCCCCCGCATCAAGGCCATGCTGGGCGATGACCGCGAGTTTGATCTGGAATGGGTCAGCGTTTACACCTTTCAGTGCCGCCGCATGAATAGCTTTACCCACGGCCATGTGCTGTTTGTCGGCGACGCAGCGCATCAGGTTTCGCCGTTTGGCGCACGTGGCGCCAACTCGGGTATTCAAGATACCGATAACTTGTGCTGGAAGCTGAAGCTGGTGATTGAAGGCAATGCCCCGTCCAGCCTGCTCGACACCTACTCGGAAGAGCGTGTTTTTGCCGCCGACGAGAATCTACTCAACTCGACTCGCTCCACCGATTTCATCACGCCGAAAAGCAAGATGTCGCTGACCATTCGCAATGCGGCCCTGACCCTGGCGCGTGATCATGCTTTTGCCCGTGCGCTGGTCAATTCAGGGCGTCTGTCGGTGCCTGCGGTGCTCACCGAATCGCGTTTAAATACGCAGGATACGGCGGTGTTTGCGGGCGATATGGTGCCAGGCGCCGCGATGGATGACGCGCCGATGCAGGAAGGTGGGAAGAGCTTCTGGCTGCTTGACCGCGTAGGCAACCAATTCATGGCCTTGGTGCTTGTCAATGACCCATCACAGATGGATGTCACCACCGCCCGTGTTTACAAATCGTTGGCGGATGCGCCGATCCCCGTTGAAGTGGTTCTGGTGTCCCCGAAGGCCGGCGTGGCGCCCGAAGGTCTGCGTGTTTTTGTCGATGAAAAAAATCGTTTTGCCGAGCGTTTCGACGCCCAGCCGGAGACGGTTTATCTGATTCGCCCGGATCAGCATGTGGCTGCCCGCTGGCGTGCCTTTGACGCGGATGCGGTCAAAGCAGCTCTGGCCCGCGCAACTTTCAATGTTCAATAAGGAGCCGTCCATGTCGCTCAATCTGAAACCTAACCTCTCTGAACCCGGTAAGCGTTATTTCCAGGCTTACACGCCTGGTGATGATTTCTATGAAGCCTTGATCGAAACCCATCGCGATTTGTCCGATGAACAAAGTGCGCTGGTCAACGCCAAGTTGGTGCTGCTTTTGTCGAACCACATTGGTGATCTGTCCGTGCTGCGCGAGGCTATGACGATTGCCCGCCAAGGTGTCTAATAAATTGTTTAGGAGACTCAAATGAAAATCCAAAAAATCCACCACGTCGCATACCGCTGCAAAGACGCCAAAGAAACGGTTGAGTGGTACGGCAAGTACCTGAACATGAACTTCATCCTGGCGATTGCCGAGAACGAAGTGCCCTCGACCAAAGCGCCTGATCCCTACATGCACGTGTTTCTCGATGCCGGCAACGGCAACGTACTCGCCTTCTTTGAGTTGCCGACCCAGCCGCCGATGGGGCGTGACCCGAACACCCCGGTGTGGACCCAGCACCTGGCACTGCAAGTCGAATCGGTCGAGGCCATGATGGAGGCCAAAGCCAGACTGGAAGCCGACGGTATTGACGTGTTGGGGCCGACCGATCACACCATCTTCAAATCCATCTACTTCTTCGACCCCAGTGGCCATCGGCTGGAACTGTGCGCCAACACCGGCACACCGAAGATGGCCAAGATGCTCGACGACGCCAAGTGGGACATGCTCAATGAATGGGCGCTTACCAAAAAAGCCCCTCAACACGCGCGCTGGATGCATGACGGCAGCTACGCTGGAGAATAAAAGCCAATGAAACTTGCCACCCTCAAACAAGGCGGCCGCGACGGCACGCTGATCGTTGTCAACCGCAGCCTGACACACTGCCGCCCGGTGCCGGCCATCGCGCGAACCCTGCAAGCGGCGCTGGACGACTGGGACGCCTGCGAGCCCCAGCTGCGCCAAGTCTATGAAGTGCTCAACAGCGGCGCCTTCAGCGACGCGATGCCATTTGACCCCTTGCTGTGCCATTCACCGCTGCCACGGGCTTACCAGTGGGCCGACGGCTCCGCTTATGTTAATCACGTCGAACTGGTGCGGCGCGCCCGCGGTGCCGAACTGCCTGCAGAATTCTGGACCGATCCCCTGATGTACCAGGGCGGCTCGGACTCTTTTGTCGGTCCGCGTGACCCGATTTTGGCCTTGTCTGAAGACTGGGGTATTGACCTGGAAGCCGAAGTGGCCATCATCACTGGTGACGTCAAAATGGGCTCCACTGCGGCGCAATGCGCCCCGGCGATTCGCCTGTTGATGCTGGTCAACGACGTTTCGTTGCGCAATCTGATCCCCGGCGAGTTGGCCAAGGGCTTTGGTTTCTTTCAATCCAAACCGGCCACCGCATTCAGCCCCGTGGCCATCACCCCCGACGAACTGGGCGCCGACTGGCGCGAGGGACGGGTGCATCGGCCCTTGACCGTCCAGATCAATGACCAGATGTTTGGCAAACCGGACGCCGGCACCGACATGATCTTCAACTTCCCGCAACTGGTGGCACACGTTACCAAGACCCGGGAAATGGAGGCGGGCTCAATCATCGGCTCCGGCACCGTCTCGAACAAGCAAGGCGACCTCAACGGTTCGTCCATTGCCAATGGTGGTGTGGGTTACTGCTGCCTGGCTGAAGTGCGCATGTACGAGACGATTGAAACCGGCAAACCGCAAACCAGCTTCCTGAAGTTTGGCGACACGGTGCGCATCGAGATGTTCGACCGCGATGGCAAGAGCCTCTTTGGCGCCATTGAGCAACGGGTGGAGCGCTATCCGGGATGAAGCTTTATACCTATTTCCGCAGCTCTGCGGCATACCGGGTCCGCATTGCGCTCAATCTGAAGGGCTTGCCGTATGAAGCCGTGCCAGTGCATCTCTTGCATGACGGTGGCCAGCAGAACCAGGCGGCCTACCGGGAAAAAAGCCCACTCGGCATTGTGCCGGCGTTGCAAACGGACACCGGGGTGCTGACACAATCGCTGGCCATCATTGAATGGCTGGATGAAACCTATCCACAAGTGCCGCTGCTGCCCGCCGATGCCAATGGGCGGGCTCGTGTGCGGGCCATTGCCCAAACCATTGCCTGTGACATTCACCCCCTCAACAACCTGCGGGTGCTGGGCTATCTGGCTAAAAACTTCGGCATCAGCGAAGAACAGAAAAATGACTGGTACCGGCACTGGATGAACGATGGGCTGGCGGCCGTCGAGAAGCTGCTTGGGGACGACCCGCGCACCGGCACTTTTTGCCACGGTGAGATGCCGGGCATGGCCGATTGCTGCTTGATCCCCCAAGTTTTCAACGCGCGTCGTTTTAACTGTTCCCTGGAGGGACTGCCAACCATCCAGCGTATCGTCGCGGCCTGTGAGTCGATGGAGGCGTTCCAGAACGCCTCTCCAGCTCGGCAGGGGGATGCGGAATAAGGGCTTCCCTCTGTGCGCATGTTCCCGCTGAAGCCCTTCATTGAGGCAGTTCGACCGCTTTCGACTTTCGTTCTTGTTTGATTTTTGGAAATATCATCATGTCTGATTTGTTTGAAAACCCCATGGGGTTGATGGGCTTTGAGTTTGTTGAATTCGCATCGCCAACGCCCGGCGTGCTGGAACCTGTTTTTGAGCGAATGGGCTTCACGCTGGTGGCAAAACACCGTTCCAAAGACGTCGTCCTGTACCGTCAGGGTGATATCAATTTCATCGTCAATAGGGAGCCCAAAAGCGTCGCGGGTTACTTTGCGGCAGAGCATGGTCCTTGCGCTTGCGGGATGGCGTTTCGGGTCAAAGATTCACACTACGCTTACAGCCGCGCCTTGGCGTTGGGTGCGCAGCCGATTGAAATTTCGACCGGACCGATGGAATTGCGCTTGCCCGCCATCAAGGGCATTGGCGGGGCACCACTTTATTTGATAGACCGTTTTGAAGATGGCAAGTCGATCTACGACATTGACTTCAATTTCATCGACGGTGTAGACCGTCACCCGGTGGGGCATGGCTTGAAGTTGATTGATCACTTGACGCACAACGTGTATCGCGGCCGCATGGCCTTCTGGGGTAGCTTCTACCAGAAGCTGTTCAACTTTCGGGAAATCCGCTACTTTGATATTCAGGGCGAATACACCGGCCTGACTTCCCGCGCCATGACCGCGCCCGATGGCAAGATCCGTATCCCCTTGAACGAAGAATCCAGGCAGGGCGGCGGCCAAATTGAAGAGTTCTTGCTGAAGTTTAACGGCGAAGGCATCCAACACATTGCCCTGATCTGCGACAACTTACTTGCTACCGTGGACAGTCTCGCCCTGGCGGGTGTACCACTCATGACCGCACCCAACGACACTTATTACGAGATGCTCGACAGTCGGCTACCCGGCCACGGTCAACCGGTATCTGAACTGCAGACACGCGGCATTCTGCTGGATGGTTCGACTGAGGGAGGTACGCCACGCTTGTTGTTGCAAATCTTCTCGGAAACGCAGCTTGGCCCTGTGTTCTTTGAGTTCATTCAGCGCAAGGGCGACCAGGGCTTTGGCGAAGGTAATTTCAAGGCTCTGTTCGAATCGCTCGAACGTGACCAAGTGCGCCGCGGTGTGCTCGCGGGGGAAGAAAAATAAGGCGTAGAGCACAAGTTACGCAGGGCGTTGGTCTGCGAGATGTGAAGACGAGCCACGCAAGTCGATTCTCTGGCCAGAAACTGGTGATTCAGACGCCTTGTCCTTATTAGGACTATTTAAATTGCACAAAAAGCGTATATTAGGTGCAACGAAATTACGAGTCGGACTTCATACCGGCAGCACTCTTCTTATGGCAAAGCTTTCAGTACCAAAAATCCCATCAGAGTTGGACAAGCCTGATGAAGTGTTTGAGATGGCGGCGGAATTGTTCCGGGTCATGTCGGCACCCATGAGGCTGAAAATTATTAGCTGCCTTTGTGATGGCGAGAAGAATGTGAGCTATCTGCTCGGAAAAATAGATACCACCCAGCCCAATATGTCTCAGCATCTGAATACGCTGTACCAGGCTGGGGTATTGGGGAAACGCCGTGAAGGAGTTCAGATTCATTACCGAATCGTCGATGACCGGGTGGCTGCGCTTTGCCGTGCGGTATGTACTCAAATTGAGACTGAAGGCAATTTTCAGGATGCCTGAGGTGCAATGATTTTTTTATCCTAGCACCCCACCCGGCATCAGGGTTTGATGTAGACAAAGCCTTCTTTGGCTTGCAATTTGGCTGCTTCTGAAACGCCTGATGGAACAATTTTGGTTTCCATCAGGAGCTTGTCGGGCGAAATGCCCCGTCCTTTCAGGGTGTTGTTGCAGACCCTGAATTCAACGCCCCGCCCCGCCAACGTACTCACCGATGAGCTGAATTCGCGGCCATGGCTGTCCTTCGCGTCCTGCAGCAAAAAGTCAACGCCGGGCCCGTTGGTGACCACCACAATCTTGACTTTGGGGTCTGCGTCCAGATGGTTCTGGATGTTGTTCAGTGCGGCCGAAGCCGTCTCAATTCCCGTGGTGATGTGATAGACAACTTTGACATCTTGTGCACTGGCAAAACTGACCCAGGCGGCCAGGATGAAGGAGAAAAATAGTTTGTTCATGGACGGTCTCTAATAAGAATTTTTAGGTTGCCCGGTCTTTTTTTCGACCGGACCTGCATCATAAGACTCATTCTTGATGCTTGCTCAACAGTCCATTTTGTGCAATTTTTATCCAGTTCATGACGAGTCATATGGACTGATTAATTTGGCTGATCCCATGAAAGCGATCAACACCTGGTTGGCGGCCGCTGTCGCCGAATACCTGAGCGGCAAGTAACAGTTTTTAGGTTGCGAGAACCGTCTGTGGTTGATTTTGTGTCGCAGACTTGCGGCTGGTTTCTGGGTCCAGCAGGCGATCGGTCAAACCCGCGCCGACCCACATACCAATCAGCGCGACCCAGGCCGTCAATGCAAAAATGGCCCCACCTGTCATGCCCGCACCCACCGCGCAACCACCGGCCAGCATGGAGCCAAAGCCCATGAATACTGCGCCTGCAATGTAGCGCCGCATGCTGTAGCCATCCTTGAAGCCTTCAAGCTTGAGGTCGTTGCCGATCCATGCGCCCAAAAAGGAGCCTGCAAAGACGCCCGGTAACAGACCGAAGTTAAACCCGATTTCAGGCGCTGGCGAGGCCAGTATGCGCATCAGCCATTCTGCAGACGGGCCACTGAAAGTTAGGCCTTGCACTTGGACCGGCTGGAATGAACTGGCCGAGATAAGGTAGGTGTACCACCATCCAGCGGCCACCGCCAAGCCCGTGCCAACGCCGCCGACCCATTTCCAGAAGCCCCAACCGCTGCGGACGGAGAAGTAGAGCGCTGCTGCAAACCACACCAAGCCAGATAGAAGTCCACCCCAGTGGCCAATCCCGGTAATGGCCAGCAGGTCACGCGAACTACCGCCATCTACAGTCCACCAAGCGCTGATGGTGTTTCGCAATGGGGCTAGCGATCCTGAGAGTGAGGCCTGGGCCGTGACTGCAAAGATCAGTCCTGACAGCAGGGCCCGTAAATTGCCGTTGGCGGACAAAATAAGTAACCGACTGGCGCAACCCCGCGACATGATCATGCCGGCACCAAACATCAGGCCACCGACCAATGCACCAGAAATGCTGCCACGTGTGGCGAGTTGGCGCGCCGTGCTGACATCCAGTGAATGCGTCAGGATGAGCAACTGAACAACAACCACTGCACTGGAAAAAGCCAGCAACCAAACAGAGAGTTTTTCGCCAAATTTTCGATGCCAGAATTCAATGGCCGCAGAACGCATGCAAAACTTGGAACGCTGGGCAAAAAAACCAAACATGACCCCGATGAGGAGGCCCCCCAGCGCCAGAACCACGCTATCACCGTAGCGATCAAGAATGCTTGTAGGGTTCATATGGATTCCAAATAATTCAGTATTAGCTTATATTATGTTAGATCGAATTGCACGGTAGCTTTTTGATGTGACTCAAGTTGTTCTGGTTTGGTGTCAACTTTCGAACTGAAAGACGATGCGCGCAACCTTATTGGGAATAAATCTGATGGTAACGAAGAATTCTTTTGTTTGGCGCTACCTGGCGGCATGGCTGCTTGGGCTCAGCGCCTCAATGGCCAGCGCTGACGAAGTGCCTGCCATGGTGGCTCAGCAGGTGTCAGCCTCGGCTTGGTATGTTGAGGGCGTGTCGGCCCTGGGTTCGCCGGCCAACCAGAACTTTATTTCCAATGCGGCCTTTGTCGTGACACCCGGGGGCGTCGTCGTGATTGATGCGCTCGGCTCGCCCGCATTGGCTGTGCGTTTGATCGCCGAGATTCGCAAGATAACGAATAAACCCATCACCCATGTGATCGCAACGCACTACCATGCCGACCACATTTATGGATTGCAGACATTCAAGGCGCAGGGTGCCCACATCATTGCACATCGTGCGGCACTGGTCTATCTGAATTCTGAAACAGCTCGCCTGCGGCTGGAAGCATCGCGTCAGCAGCTCGCGCCCTGGGTCGATGAAAACACCCATTTGGTCGAGGCAGACGAGTGGATTGATGGAGACAAAGAGATTGTGGTGGGTGGCGTTCATTTTCAAATCAAGCCCGTAGGGCCGTCCCACACCCCGGAAGATTTGGCCGTTTACATGCCAGCAGAAAAAGTGTTGTTCGCGGGCGATCTGGTGTTTCGCAGCCGCATTCCATTTGTGGGCCAGGCGGACAGTCGGCACTGGATCGCCGCGATCGACAATTTGCTCGCGTTTGACACCAAGGTCATCGTGCCGGGGCATGGTCCTCTCTCGACCGAAGCCCGCAAGGATATGCAACTCACGCGTGACTACCTCGTTTATCTGCGCGCCACGATGGGGCAGGCGGCCAAGAATCTGGAACCCTTTGAAGACGCCTACAAGGCCACCGACTGGTCGCAGTTTGAACACCTCCCCCTGTTTCGTGTGGCTAACCGCATGAATGCCTACAACACCTATCTGCTGCTGGAACACGAGACTAAATGATGCTTCCGTCAATTTCGATGACCCAATTGACAGGGGCCGGGCGGATGCTCCTCTCGCGTCGTCGTTTAATGCTGGCCGGTGGTGCCGCCTGTGCCTTCGGCGCAGCCAGGGCTGCGCCGGCCAGCTTGCCCACGGCCGTGTCACTTGCCGACGAGTTGGCCCAGGCGCTGAAAAAAGGCGGCCCCTTGCTGGTGATGATCAGCCTTGAGGGCTGCCCGTTTTGCAAAGTGGCCCGCGAGAACTATCTTGCGCCCATGCGCGAGCAACAGGGCTTGGCCGTGGTGCAGCTTGACATGCGCAGCAGCAGGGCGATCAAGGACTTCAAGGGAGCTACGCTCACGCAGGACGAATTGATCCGCGGCTGGCGCATCAAGGTGGCGCCTAGTGTCTTGTTTTTTGGACGCGGTGGTGTCGAAATAGCTGAGCGCTTGGTGGGGGGTTACATCCCCGACTTTTATGGGGCTTATCTCGATGACCGGCTGCGGGTGGCGCGTGCTGCGTTGCATTCCTGATATCTGACTTCTATTTTGCTGCTACTTGAGCCTGAAGATTCCAAATGAACTATACGCAAAAACTTACTTTGTCCATGGTCGTTCCAACCGCCATGGTGGCTGGGGCTGGTTCCGCCGTGGTGCTCGGCGCCTGGTGGCTCCAGGGACAGGCGCGCGTTGAGTCGTCCCAGGTCATTGCCGATTACTTGACGCTCGGTGAAGAGCTCACGGCATTGCTGACAGCGATCTGTGTTGCTACCTGTATCGGTTTCACCGTCTGGATTCGACGCACGGCCCTGCGTGTTTTGGGCGGTGATCCATCCGAGTCCAGTGTGGCCCTGGCCGCTCTGGCCGATGGTAATTTGGCGGTCAGTATTCCACAAGCCAATGATGGCAGCCTGCTGCACTCACTCAAACGTCTGGCGGCTATTCTGCAGTCAACGTTTGGCGATATTCGCAATGCAACGCAAAGCATTTCAGTGGCTTCCAGCGAAATCGCCATCGGCAACCAGGACCTGAGTGTTCGCACTGAGCAGACTGCCAGCAACCTGCAGTGCATCGCATCAAGCATGGAGCAGCTCATCATGACCGTCAAGCAATCGGCTGATGCCGCGCGCCTGGCCGACCAATTGGCCGCCTCAGCCGCCGAAGTGGCGGCTCGCGGCGGCATAGTCGTTGGCCAGGTCGTCAGCACCATGACGGATATCAACCACAGCGCCAGGAAAATAGCCGACATCATTGGCGTTATCGACGGCATCGCGTTCCAGACCAACATCCTGGCCCTCAATGCTGCCGTCGAGGCCGCTCGTGCCGGCGAACAAGGCCGCGGCTTTGCCGTGGTGGCATCCGAGGTGCGTAGCCTGGCGAGCCGCAGCGCAGAGGCGGCCAAGGAAATCAAGAGGCTAATCAATGCCTCGGTTGATAAAGTGGAATCTGGTTCCCGGCTGGTGCAGGAGGCCGGCAGCACCATGGACGAGATTGTGGGCTCAGTCAGAAAAGTCAGTGACATCATTGGAGAAATCACGGCGGCTTCAGTCAATCAGTCCGAGGGCATCGGTCAGGTGAGCATGGCAATCTCTCAGCTGGACCAGATGACGCAGCAAAACGCGGCGCTGGTTGAGCAGTCAGCGGCGGCGGCCGAAAGCCTCAAGGGGCAGACACACAATTTGGCGCAGGCGATCGCGGTGTTCAAAGTGTCAGGCAGCCAGCCACGGTCGCTGGGTCACATTTCAGTCACCAGGTTAAATAGCCCTCAATGATCCCGATAAAAACAGAATCCGTCTGGCGCGGCAAATCAGATTGCCGCAACTGCGGTATGCGCGACATGGTCCTGTTTGCTGATCTCAACGAACAGGATTTCGGCATGATCCATGCACCGATTGACGACCTGGAGTTCAAGCAGGGCGCGACGCTCTATGACGAGGGCAGCCGTGCACAAGGCGTGTTCACGGTGCGTACCGGCATGATCAAGTTGGTGCGGGTGACGTCCGATGGACGGCATCGCATTGTGCGGGTGCTGCGTCCCGGCGATGTGGCCGGGCTGGAAGCCTTGGCGACATCGCGCTACGACTGCGAGGCCGTGGCCTTGACTGATGTTGCGGTGTGCCGGATTCCCCTGGACGTGATTCATACACTGGGTGCCAGCAGTCATCGCCTTCACCACATGCTCATGCAAAAGTGGCAAATGGCTCTCAAGGATGCCGATGACTGGCTGGCGGACCTCAACTTTGGCACGGCCAGGCAGCGGGTCTCCAATCTCATTCTCAAAATGCGCAGTCCCGCTGACAGCCAGATCAGCACCTTGTTTGCGCGGGATGACATGGGTGCCATGCTGAATCTGAAGCTGGAGACAGTCAGCCGTGAGGTCAGCCGCCTGGTGCGCGAAGAAGTGATTGCGCCGCAGGACAGATTGGGGCGTGTTTATCGGGTGCAACAACTGGCGCGTTTGCAGGTTGCCTGAACGCAGGGCGCCCGCAGTTCCGCGCGGGAATCAACATGTCAAGGCCATGAACAGCTTCGGCAGTTGCTCGGGCAAACGCTCAATGTGGTCAATCACCGTGTACTGGTGGCCGAAGATGTCGCTCACATATTCGTCAGCCTTGGGGTCCAGGTTGATGCAGTAGGTGAAGATGCTCTGTTGATCAAGTTCCTTGACCGACTGACGCGCATCTTCAATCAGCAGGCGTTCGTCATGCGCATCCACATCGGACGGTTGCCCATCGGTCAGGATCAGCATGAGTTTCTTGTCGGCCCTTTGGCCTTCCAGGTAATGGGCAGCATGGCGCATGGCGGCCCCCATGCGGGTGGAGTAACCGGCCTCCATTGCCGCCAGTCGTCCTTTGACGTCATCATTCCAGTGCTCGCCAAAACCTTTGATGTGCAGGTAACGCACGTCGTGGCGCGTGTTGGAGTGAAAGCCGGCAATGGCAAAAGGGTCTCCCAGTTGTTCAATTGACCAGGCGAGTAAAGACACCGCTTCCTGACTGAGCGCCAGAATGGTCTGCTCTGAACCGACCGTTTTTTCATTCAATGATTCCGACAGGTCCAGCAGCAGCATGACGGCGATGTTGCGGCCATCGGTCCGGTGGCTCATGTTGATGCGCGGGTCGGGCTGGCTGCCGCTTTTGAAATCGATGAGCGAACGAATGGCGACATCCAGATCCAGTTCACTGCCTTCTTCCTGGTAGCGCACGCGCACCTTGTCCTGCGGCTTGAGCAGGTCCAGCAGGCGTTTCAGGCGTTTCGCCAGTCCGGCATGTTTGGCCAGCAAGGTGTCGATGTCGGCCGGGTTGCCGCTGGGGTGCAGGCGCTCATACAGGCTGACCCAGTCCGGGCGGTAGGTCTGGCTGGCGTAGTCCCATTCCGGGTAGTGGCGCGGCGGCAGGCCTTTGGCCTCGTCGCTCGCGGTGCTTGAGGGTCGATGTTCTTCGAACATCTCCTCGTCGTCGCTGAGTTCGTGAAATCGCCACAGGTGGCGGTTGTCGTCACGGTAATCGACTTCGGTGTCCTCGAAATACGTCTTGGACAACTGGTCGCTCTGGCGCCGGGTTTTCGCCACATAGGACAGGGCCAGCGCGGCGATCTCGTCGGTGCTGGAGTCGCCTTGACTCATGACCGCATGGAAGCGTTGGACGAATTCGTTCAGGGCGGTATCCTGATAGCCGTGGGTCGGCGCCTGGACCGGCTCCAGCAGGGCGCGCGACAGCATCGCCAGGCGATGGCGCAGGCAGGAATGGGTCGCCGGGTCACAAGCGCCTTCCACCGGTGCCGGGTGCAGGGCGATAAAAATGCGCCGCAGACCCGGGTACGCGCGCATGGCCAGTGTTTCGACCCGCGCATCCTCGAAAAACTCCACCGCCATGCGCTGAAACGGACTGTAATTGTCGGCAATGATGGCATGGCTCCAGCGCCGATGCGCGGCCATGTGGGCGAGCGCGGCGCGGTAGCGGTCCAGCCCGCTGACGCCATGCAGCGCGTCATAGACATCCGGCAGACGAATGCCCAGCTTGTCAAAGTAGGGGACGGGCTTGCGCAGCTCGTCAAAACCCAATGAGTACGGCACCAGAAGGTCGCTGTCTTGCCACAGTCCGAGTAGGTACAAATCGAGCTTGCGCGTGTTGTCCACCAGCAGCGTGCCGTGCCGCTCGCGCTGCAGCACGGCGCGGCTGTCGGCCGACTGCAGACTGAAGTAATCGCGTTGACGCTCGGGGTGGTGGCTGTAATTGCGCACGCCATAGTCCACCCAGTTACTCAAGCCCTCAATGGACAGTTGGTTGAGCAGATGGGGCGACTGCAGAAAAAAATCTGGCAAGCTGGGGCTGGCATAGGTTTTGTGAATGCCGTGAATGGAAACGCTGGTGCGGTCCATGTACCGCAGGGTCAAATCCAGGTAGTGTTGCAATTGCGTTTGGGACGGCAGTCGGCGCGCGATGGCCGCTAACGATTGCAGAAAGGGTGTGATTGCATTGCCATTGGGTGACTTCGTCAAGGCGCGTATGGCCTCCATGATGGAGTCCAAGGCCTGCTCACCCAGAATGGCTGCGACCTGCGGCCACTCCTGTAAAAAGATCAGTAACGGCTCCACGCCGCGGCCCATCTTGCCCAGGAAGTGGCCTTCCTTCAAGTAGGCATTAATGCCCTCAGGCGTGAGCAGTGTCTGAGCCTCGACCATACAGTCCTCAAACACATCGGCGATCTGCGGGAAACCGCAGTCAAGCTGCTCGCGCCAGGCGCTGATCTGTTCGGGTGGGGGGGCGGTACGCACGGGATCGACCTTCAGGCAAAGACGGCGTCAATCGCGTGGTCCAGTGTCGCGCGAATGTCGGCGTCGTCGGTGATGGGGCGTACCAGCGCCATGCGGCAGGCGTCGAACGGATTGACACCGCCTTTGATCAGCGTGGCGGCGTACACCAGCAGCCGAGTCGAGATGCCCTCGTCCAGGCCGTGACCCTTGAGCTTGCGTGCGGTGCTGCCAATCTTCACCAGTTTGGCGGCTGTATCCGGGTCCATGCCCGTTTCCGTGGCAACGATGGAGGCTTCCAGTTCGGCGCTTGGGTAATCAAAATCAAAACCCACAAAGCGCTGCTTGGTGGACTGCTTCAGGTCTTTCATCAGACTCTGGTAGCCGGGGTTGTAGGAGATCACCAGCTGAAAATCCGGGTGCGCGTGGATCAACTCGCCGCGCTTGTCCAGCGGCAGTTGGCGGCGGTGATCGGTCAGCGGGTGAATCACCACCGTGGTGTCCTGCCGGGCTTCCACAATTTCATCCAGGTAGCAGATGGCGCCAATACGTGCGGCGGTGGTCAGCGGACCATCGAGCCAGCGCGTGCCGTTGGCTTCCAGCAGGTAGCGTCCCAGCAGGTCGGAGGCCGTCATGTCCTCGTTACAGGCCACCGTGATGAGCGGTTTGCCCAGTTTCCAGGCCATGTATTCGATAAACCGCGACTTGCCGCACCCCGTCGGCCCCTTCACCATCACTGGCAGGCGGGCTTTGTACGCTGCCTCGTACAGCGTCACTTCGTTGGACTGCTGCTGGTAGTAGGGTTCGCTTTCGATTCGGTAGTCGGTGTTCATGGCGGTTTCCTGTTTGATCACGGTTGAGCGCAGTTGTAGCAGGTTGGTGTGCCTCGCAGTGCGCCTTGGGTATCTGACTGCGCTCATGTCCCCCGGTTCGGGCTTTGCCCGAACCTCCTCCTTGACTTCGCTACGTCAGACGCCCAAGGCACGCTGCTAGCGATGTGTCTTGTATGTGGCGCCAACAACGTTTGCGGTTTGTTGCGGCAGGCTGTCTTGCAAAGCGAGGTCAAGGAGGCGGCTGCAAGTTGCCGGAGGACACGAGCGGCGCAAGGCAGCCTGTCGCAACAAGCCCCCCGCAACTTCACCCAAAGGAAAGGTATTCCTTCAGTGAGCATCAATCTACCTGTGCACGCCCAGCTTCTCGCGCCAGCCCGGATACAACTTGTCCGAATCCCCCGGAAACGACTCAAACGCCCGCGCAAACTCTTTATGCTCTTTGGCAAATTCGATCGGATCCGCCCCCGACTTCCAGCACTCATACGACTGGCGCAGCGAAATCGCACCCGCAGCTGGGCTGTCGATGTGACCGTAGGCGCCACCGCCCGAGGTATTGATCACGTTGCCGTGGCCCAGGTTTTCAAAGAAGCCGGGCAGGCGCAGCGCGTTCATGCCACCGGAGATGATTGGCGTGGTGGGCTTCATGCCATACCATTTCTGGAAGTAAACCGGGCCTTGCGCCTCGTCACGCTCAATCATGTAGGCGATGCCCTTGTCAGAGTTTTCACCTTCCATCTTGCCGTAGCCCATGGTGCCAACGTGGATGCCCGATGCCCCTTGCAGACGCGAAATCTTGGCCAGCACAAAAGCGGTGTAGCCGCGCTTGGCACTGGGGCTGGTGACCATGCCGTGACCGGCGCGGTGGTAGTGCAGGTACTGGTTCGGGTACTGACGGCGCGCCGTGGTGATCATGCCGGGGCCGCCCACAAAACCGTCCACCAGAAACGCCACCTTGTCAGCGTCCGGGCCAAAAGATTCCAGAATGAAGTCGGCGCGTGCGCACATCTCATAGTGGTCGTCGGCCGTGATGTTGGCCGAGAAGATCTTGGCCTGGCCGGTTTCGTCCTGGGCGCGCTTCATGGCGTCATACACCAGCGGATAGACCTTTTTGGCGGGGCAGAAAACCTGGTTGCCTTGTGGCTCGTCGTTCTTGATGAAGTCACCACCCAGCCAGAACTGGTAAGCAGCGGCTGCGAACGGCTCGGGACGCAGGCCCAGCTTGGGCTTGATGATGGTGCCGGCAATGTAGCCGCCGTCTTTCATCGGGCGACCCAGAATGCGCCATAAATCAGTGATGTCCTTGGCGGGACCATCAAACAGCTGGATGGCACGCTCTGGGAAGTAAATGTCGTGAATCTTGCCGTGCTCGATGTCGCCCATGCCCTGGTTGTTGCCGATGATCAGTGTCAGGATCGACACCATCATCATGCGGCCGTCGGTCATGTTGCGGTCAAACAAATCCATCGGGTACGCAATGCGCATGTCTTCCGTGGCTTCGTCGATGTAGTACACCAGCGCATCAAGATTACGGGTGAAGTCATCGGTGGTGGAGACTTCAACGTTGGTGCCGGTCGAAGACTCAGCGGCGAAGTGAGCCGCGCATTGCAGATAGCTACCGAAGCCAGGCTTGGGCTTCATTTTGTAGGCGACCAGAATGTGCCGGCCCCCCTTGATCAGGTCGGCCTCATTGAGGCCCAGGTCAGCGTAGCGGTTGGATTGGTCCATTCGAAATCTCCGTTGGTTTGTGGCGATGAACCAGACTATAGGGAGATGTATTCATAAAAAAAATTCAAATTAATTGATTGTTAAATCAGTTTTTAATGATGTGTTGAAGCCGGGCACAATCGGATACATCTGTTTATCCATTCGTCCACCCGCACAAGGAACCGTGTCATGCCGCTCGTCGTCTTCAATCAAAAAGGTGGGGTAGGCAAATCCACCATCACTTGCAACCTGGCCGCCATCAGCGCCAGCCAGGGCCTGCGTACCTTGGTGATTGACCTGGACCCGCAGGGCAACTCCAGCAGTTACCTACTGGGAGCTCAGGCCAAAGTAGATCAGCCCAATGTGGCTGGGTTTTTTGAACACTCCTTGAGCTACAGCTTTCGCACCGTACTGCCCAGCGAGTTCATTGTGGCCACGCCGCATGAGAACCTGCACCTTATGCCGTCGAGCCCTGGTTTAGGGGAGTTGGAGAGCAAGCTGGAGTCGCGCCAAAAAATTTACAAGCTGCGGGAGGCCCTACAGCAACTGGCCAGCGACTATGACCGGATTTATATTGACACGCCGCCCGCGCTGAACTTCTTCACGCGCTCGGCGCTGATTGGCGCACAGGGTTGTCTGATTCCGTTTGACTGCGACGACTTTGCCCGCAAGGCGCTCTATACCTTGATGGACAACGTGCAGGAAATCCGCGCCGACCACAACCCCGCGCTGGTGGTGGAGGGCATTGTGGTCAACCAGTTTCAGCCGCGTGCCAACCTGCCTCAGCGCATGGTCGCGGAACTGATCGCAGAAGGCCTGCCGGTGCTGCAGCCTTACTTGCCTTCCTCGGTCAAGATCAGGGAATCCCACGAGCAGTCACTGCCCATGATTTACATGGACCCCAGCCACAAGCTGACGCAGGCGCTGGTGGCGTTGCACGCGGTGTTGCAGCGCGCGTAGTCGGCCAGACCCGAGACCGGCCCGGTCTCAGAGTGACATGCCGCCCGACACCTCGATCACCGCGCCATTGATGTAGCTGGCCTCGTCGCTGGCCAGGAAGGCATAGACGTTGGCAATCTCTTCCGGCTTGCCCAGACGCTTGAGCGGCACCTTGGCTTCCAGCTCCTTCAGCACCTTCTCGGGCATGGCGGCCACCATCGGGGTGGTGATGAAGCCGGGCGCGACCGCATTGACGCGCACGCCCTTGGGCCCCAGTTCGCGGCTCCAGGTCTTGGTGAAACCGATCACGCCGAACTTGGTGGCGGCGTAGTTGGTCTGGCCGAAGTTGCCATAGATGCCCACCACCGAGCTGGCATTGAGAATCACGCCGCTGCCCTGGGCCACCATGATGTCGGCCACGGCCTGCGAGCAATGAAACACGCCCCGCAGATTGACGTCGATCACGCGGTCAAACTGCTCCAGCGTCATCTTCTGCAACCGTGCGTCCTGCGTGATGCCCGCGTTATTGACCAGCACATCAATACGTCCAAACTGGGCCTTCACACGGGCCACCACCTCGTCGATCATGGCGCGCTGCGTCACATCCATCAAAAAGCCTTCGGCGGTTGCCCCCAGCGCCCGGCACTGTGCTACGGCCTCGTCCACGCCCGCCTGTTTGATGTCGCAGACGATGATGGTGGCCCCCTCAGTAGCAAACTTGAGAGCCGTCGCCAGGCCAATGCCTTGGGCGGAACCGGTGATGAGACTGATTTTGTTGAGCAAGCGGGGAGCGGTCATGGTGAGTCTTGGTAAGGTTGGTAAACCGCCTATCTTAGAGGCCCAATATTTCTTGCCGGTGACGCCTCTATGATCCCCGCATGGGAGAAACCAACAACACACCGCAGGGCCCGGCCTACCTGACGGCTGACAGCACCGCCAAGACCATCGAGGACAACACCAAAGCCCACGCCTTCATCACCCGCTGGCAAGGCGTCACCGCCTCCGAACTGGCCACCGCGCAAAGCTTTGTCATCGACTTATGCGCCTTGCTGGGGGTTAACAAACCGCACCCCACGCCCGAACAAGACTACATGTTTGAGCGTCCCGTCACCTTCAGCTACGGCGACGGCTCGACCAGCGCTGGACGCATCGACTGCTACAAACGTGGCCACTTTGTGCTGGAAGCCAAAAAACTCAAGGCCGGTGCTCACACCAAAGGCTTTGACGATGGCCTGCTGCGTGCCCATAAACAGGGCGAAGGCTATGTTCGCGCTTTGCCGGCTCAAGAGGGCCGACCGCCCTTTGTGCTGGTCGTGGACGTGGGCACGGTGATCGAAGTCTTTGCCGAATTCAGTTTGAGCGGCGGTACCTACATCCCGTTCCCGGACCCGCGCAGTCACCGCATCAAGTTGGCTGATCTGGCGCGACCTGACATGCGCCACCGCTTGCGCCAAATCTGGCTTGAGCCCGACAGCCTCAACCCCGCCCGCATCAGCGCCGAGGTCACCCGGGAAGTGGCTCAGGTGCTGGCGCAGCTGGCCAAATCACTTGAATCAGGTCCGGCAGAAGCGCTGAAAAATACTGAAGACCTCAAGCTAAATCAGCCTCTAGCCCTCGTCCAATATGCGCAAGTAGCTCCTGAAATCGTAGCGGCGTACCTCACGCGCTGCCTGTTCAGCATGTTTGCCGAAGACGTCGAACTGCTGCCCAACGGCGCGTTTATCGGGCTGCTTAAAACTCATCGCGATGCCCCCGCCACGCTGCAACAGATGTTGCGCATTCTCTGGGCCGACATGGACATTGGCGGTTTTAGCGCCGCGCTGGCCAAGCCGGTGCTCAAGTTCAACGGCAAACTGTTCAAAAACAGCACCGCTGACGGCTACAGCCTGCTCTTGACCCCGGCGCAAATCGACCTGCTGATTCAGGCCGCGCAGGCCAACTGGCGCGAGGTTGAGCCCGCCATCTTCGGCACGCTGCTGGAGCGCGCGCTCGACCCGACCGAGCGCCATGCCTTGGGCGCGCACTACACGCCGCGCGCCTATGTTGAACGACTGGTGTTGCCCACCGTCATTGAGCCGCTGCGCGCCGACTGGGTCATTGCCCAAGCCGCCGCGCTGGTGCTGGCGCATGAGGCGGCCGAGCTGGACGGCAAAGCGCAAGCCGCCAAATTGATGGAGGCTCGCGCCGAGGTTAAAAAATTTCACCATCAACTCTGCACCACCCGCGTGCTGGACCCGGCCTGCGGGAGTGCCAACTTTTTGTATGTCACGCTGGAGCATTTGAAGCGACTCGAAGGTGAAGTGCTCAACCAGCTGGAGGCTTTGGGCCACACTCAAGATCAACTCGGCTTTGAAGGTGAAACCGTCACCCTGCAGCAACTGCGCGGCATCGAGCTGAACGAACGCGCCGCCGCGCTGGCCGAGTTGGTGCTGTGGATTGGTTACTTGCAGTGGCACATTCGCACCCAAGGCAATGCCGCCGTGGCCGAACCGGTGGTACACGATTACGGCAACATCGAGTGCCGCGATGCGGTGCTGGCGTGGGACGCGCAAGAGCCCGCGCATGACGCCGAAGGCCAGTTGCTCACGCGCTGGGATGGCATCACGTTCAAAACGCACCCGGTGACGGGTGCCTTGGTACCGGACGAGGCGGCGCTGGTGCCGCAGTGGAAATACGTCAACCCGCGCCAGGCGGTGTGGCCACAGGCGGAGTTTGTGGTGGGCAACCCGCCGTTTATTGGTGCCTCCACCATGCGTGCCGCGTTGGGTGATGGCTATGTCGAAGCATTGCGTGGGGTGTGGAAAGATGTGCCCGAGAGCGCCGATTTCGTCATGTACTGGTGGGCGCACGCTGCGTCGCTGGTGTCTGTTGGCCAAACTCGGCGCATGGGTTTGATCACCACCAACAGTTTGCGCCAGACCTTCAATCGGCGGGTGGTGCAGGCGGCGCTGGATGGTCTGTCGGCTTCTGTGGTGGGCAGGGGTGCACCGTCCGCCAGCGACTCGGGTGGCACCGGGGCAGGGTGTGCCGGGGCCCTCATGCTGTCAAAGGCCCAGAAATCGGTCCCCGGCACACCCCACCCCGGCGCTTGCGGGCTGTCGTTGGTGTTTGCGATTTCAGACCATCCCTGGGTGGACAGTGCCAATGGGGCGGCGGTGCGGATTGCCATGACGGTGGCCGCGCGGGCCAGCCACGGAACCGATGCAACGGACGTCGCAAATTTGGGGGTGGACCCCTCTTTCGTGGACTCGACCCTCGGACGTCTGCTCACGGTGATTGACGAGCGAACCGGCGATTTTGGTGAAGTGGATGTCACGCTGACCGAGCGGCGCGGGTTGATTCATGCGGATTTGAGTGTGGGGGCGAACGTGACTGGCGCTTGCGCCTTGCAGTCCAACCAAAACCTTAGCAATCGTGGCGTGCAGCTTTTTGGCGCTGGCTTTATCGTTACCTCGGAAGAAGCCAGCGCGCTTGGTCTGGGCGCGGAACCTGGCTTGGACAAGGTGATTCGTGAATACCGCAATGGCCGCGACCTGACCGACGCGCCACGCGGCGTGAAAGTCATCGACGCCTTTGGCCTGCATGCCGATCAATTGCGCAGCCAATACCCGGCTGTTTACCAATGGCTGCTGGAACGGGTGAAGCCGGAGCGGGATCAAAACAACCGCGCCACGTACCGTGACAACTGGTGGTTCTTCGGTGAACCGCGCAAAGTCTTGCGCAAACAACTCGCTGGCCTGCCCCGCTATATTGCCACCGTCGAAACCGCCAAACACCGCGCCTTCCAGTTTCTGGACGCCGGTTTCCTGCCCGACAACGCGCTGATCGCCATCGCCCTCAATGACGCGGTTCACCTTGGCGTCTTGTCCAGTCGCTCGCATGAAGCTTGGGCGTTGGCTGTAGGCAGCCGCCTTGGCGTTGGGAATGACCCCCGCTACAACAAATCGCGCTGCTTCGAGACCTTCCCCTTCCCCGATGAAGACACCGGCCTCAACCCCGATCTCCGCCAAAAAATTGCCTCGCTAGCCGAACAAATTGACGCCCACCGCAAACGAGTATTGGGACTTCTGCCTTCAACCCCCTCCGCATCCAACGCACAGTGTTCGCTGGTGGTGGGGCAGTCGGGCGCGCCTGCGGCCGATTTGGTGAGCGCAGCGAGTATGAGGTCGCCGGCGCGCCCGACTGCCTCGCCGCCAGCAGCCCCCGAAGCCGCAGGAGCAGGAACAGCAGGAGCTGCAAGCAAGAGCCTGACCCTCACCGGCCTGTACAACGTGCTGCTGGCATTGCGCGAAGGCCGCGCACTCACCGCCAAAGAGAAAACCATCCACACCCAAGGCCTGGTCGGCGTGCTCAAAGACCTGCACGACGAGCTGGATGCCGCCGTACTGCAAGCCTACGGCCTGCCAATAGCAGCAGATACCGATGCCATCCTCACGCACTTGGTCGCGCTCAATGCCCAACGCGCCGCCGAAGAAGCGCAAGGCACCATTCGCTGGCTGCGTCCGGCGTTTCAGAATCCGTCAAAACTGCTCTTAAATAAAGAGCTACCTGCGCAGGTACAACAAGGGCTAGAGCTCGATTTGGCTCAAGAAAATCAAACTATTAGCCCCGTTACGACCGTTGTGCCAGCCGCTGCCTCCCAAGCCTGGCCCGCCACGCTGCCAGAGCAAGTGCGCGCCGTGGCGCAGGTGCTGACGGACAGCGCCAGTTCGCTCACGATGGCTGCGCTGGAGGCCCGCTTTAAAGGCCGCGGCCCCTGGAAAAAAGGTCTGCCCCTGCTGTTGCAAACTTTAGAGGCCGTCGGCCGTGCGCAGCGGGTGGATAGCGATGGCGAGGTGGGCTGGCGCGCTGGATGACACGATCAAAACAAGTCGTTGTTGGATAACCGCGCAGCTTCAAAAAGCGCGGAACCGGCAGTTTCAGACACTGAATTAGGTTTGCCCCAGTTCAACAGAACGTTTAGTATTACAGGTGTAATAACGAAGGGTTTCTATGCATGTGCTCAAACTAACTCAAATCGGCAATTCGGTGGGCGTCATCTTGCCTAAAGAGGCCCTTGCGCGACTCAAGCTGGTCAAAGGGGAAACGGTGTTCATGACCGAGACGCCGGACGGCTACACACTAACCCCTTACGACCCGGCGCTGGAAGAAGAGATCACGGCTGGTCGCGCGTTTATGCGCGAGTTCCGAGACACTTTTCACCAGCTCGCCAAATGAGGTGGCGCTGGATCACCAAGTCGGCGCTGCTGCTGTTACATGGCGAAAGCTTAGCTGAGCATGGCGGCGCGGTGGGCCTGCGCGATGAGGGGCTGCTCGACTCGGCCCTGGCTCGTCCCCTGAACCTGCTTGCCTACGCCAGCCCCGACGAGTCGCCCGATGTAGCGGCCTTGGCTGCGAGCTACTGCGTCGGGTTAGCCAAAAACCATCCGTTTGTTGATGGCAACAAGCGCGCTGCATTTTTGGCCACCGGTTTGTTTCTCTACCTCAATGGCCATCGCCTGCATGCCTCGCAAGCCGATGCCACAACGACCATTCTGGGCGTCGCCGATGGCGAACTGAGCGAAAGCGATTTCGCCGCGTGGCTGCGCGCGCATGTGGCTTTGCGCGCCGGTGGTGTGAGTACGCCGCGCTGAGCTCAACTCCACGAATCCATCAGCCCACCGCCTTGCTCAATCAGAAATTCCTTGAAGGCCCGGGCGGCGGGGGAGAGTTTTTTGTGGCTCAGGTGGGTGACATACCAGTTGCCCATCATCGGCATGCCTTCAATGTCCACCAAAGCGATGTGGCCGCTGGCCAATTCATGGCGCACCGTGCGCATCGATAAAAAACTCAGGCCCATGCCGGCCATCACGGCCTGCTTGATGGTCTCGTTGCTGGGCATTTCCATCACCACGTTCAGCGGCGTGTTGTGCTCAGTAAACAGCCGCTCCATCGCGGCGCGGGTGCCGGAGCCTTCTTCGCGCACCACAAAGCGATGCTCGCCCAGCACCGAGAACGGCAGGTTTTTGCGCCGCACCAGGGCATGGTCGGGCGGGGCCACGATGGCCAGCGGGTTGGTGGCAAAGGGGATGGCTTCGCAGTCCAGGTTGGCGGGGGCGCGGCCCATCACCACCAGGTCCGCCTCGTTGCGCGCCAGCAGGCCCAGAATGTTTTCGCGGTTGTCGATCTTCAGTTGCACGTCAATGCCCTGAAAAAGTTTGCCAAAACGCACCAGCAGCATGGGAATAAAGTATTTGGCGGTACTGACCACGGCCAGGTCAATGCGACCTTTTTTGAGGCCGACATGCTCGGCCATCAGCGCTTCCAGGTCTTTCAGTTGACCCATTGCGGCGATGGCGTGCGTCAAAAAGGCTTCGCCAGCGTGGGTGAGTCCAATGTTGCGGCCCACGGGCTCGATCAGCGGCACACCAAACGCCTCTTCGAGCTGGCGGATTTGCATCGACACGGCCGGCTGGGTCACAAACAGTCGCTCGGCGGCCTTGGACACGGAACGCTGGCGCGCCACTTCCATGAAAGTCTGGAGTTGTTTCAGGGTATAGGGGCGCATGGAAGACTCCTCTTTGATCAGCTCTACCTGATGATATTTCTATAAAACGTGATTGGAGTTTATGGGTTGAGGCGTTTAAAGTAAATCATTCTTCACTGATTTCCGAGTTTCATTCCTTCACTGTTTTGAAAGAATCCCATGTCTACAACCACGCTGCAAGCCTTGATTTTTGATGTGGATGGCACTCTGGCCGACACCGAGAGCGCGCACCGCGCTGCGTTCAACCATGCGTTTGCCGAACTAGGCCTGGGCTGGGAATGGGATGAGGCGCTCTACACCGAGCTGCTCAACATCTCGGGCGGCAAGGAGCGCATCCTGCACTACTGGAAACTGGCGCACCCCGATATCAAGGCACTGAATGGGCAGGCGGTGGTGGACACCATCAACCGCATTCATGAGCTCAAAACCGCCGCTTATGAGAGCGCAGTCAACAGCGGCGCGGTGCGTTTGCGCCCCGGTGTGCTCGAATTGATGGACGAGGCCCTGGCGCAGGGCGTGCAGTTGGCGATTGCCACCACCACCTCGCCGGTCAATATTGCGGCTTTGCTGCGCCACGCGGTGGGCCCGGATTGGCGGATGAACTTCACCGCCATTGGCGACGCCTCGACGGCGCCGATTAAAAAACCGCATCCACAGGTGTATTTGCAAATGCTGGATGCGCTCAAATTGGCGCCGGCGCAATGCCTGGCATTTGAAGACTCCAGCAATGGCTTGCGCTCGGCCACGGCAGCGGGGCTGGCGACCCTGATCACCCCCACGCATTACACGGCGCAACACGATTTTTCGACCGCCATGCGCGTGGTGCCCGATCTGAGCCAGGTCGATCTGGCGCAATTGCGAAGCTGGCACGCGGAGCATCAGGGCTTGGCGCGCCTCAGTTGAGTCGCCTCCTTCTGAACGAATGAACTTTTTACTAATATTTACATAATGACTAATCCGCAATCTGCAACGCCCATCCTGCGTCTGGCCCCGTCCATTTTGTCCGCCGACTTCGCCCGCCTGGGGGACGAAGTGCGCGCAATTCAAGCCGCCGGCGCTGATCTGGTGCACTTTGATGTGATGGACAACCACTACGTGCCCAACCTGACCATTGGCCCGCTGGTCTGTGAGGCAATCCGCCCGCATGTTCAAATTCCGATTGATGTGCACCTGATGGTGGAGCCGGTGGATGCGTTGATTCCGCTGTTTGCCAAGGCCGGTGCCAATATCATCACCTTTCACCCGGAAGCCACCAAACATGTGGACCGGACGCTCCAGTTGATTCATGAACACGGCTGCAAAGCCGGGCTGGTGCTGAACCCGGCCACCTCGGTGGAATGGCTGGACCATGTGATGGACCGGCTGGACATCATTCTGCTGATGAGCGTGAACCCGGGCTTTGGTGGCCAAAAGTTCATCCCAAGCACCCTGGGCAAGTTGCGCACGGTACGCCAGCGCATCGAGACGCATCAGGCGCGCGGTGGCCAGCCGATCTGGCTGGAAGTGGACGGCGGCGTGAAGCTGGAGAACATTGCTGAAATCGTGTCCGCCGGGGCTGATACCTGTGTGGCGGGCAGCGCGGTGTTCAGTGCACCGGACGCCGACGGCGGCTACCACAACGTCATGCAGGCGCTGCGCCGTGCCGCGCACCCGGCCTGAGCCAAAACCAGCCCCCATGGCTTAAATATTTTAATTACAAAGAGACCTCACCATGCCTTTAACCAACCGCTCCACCCTGACCCAATTCCTGATTGAAGAACGCCGTCGTTTCCCCGGCGCCAGCGGCGATTTCAATGCCCTGATTCTGGACGTGGCGCTGGCCTGCAAAGCCATCGCCCGCGCCGTCGCCTTTGGCGAGCTGGGCGGCATCATGGGCAACCATGCGGCCGAGGCCGGCGGCTCCATCAATGTGCAGGGCGAGACGCAGAAAAAGCTCGATGTGCTGAGCAACGATGTCTTCATCCGGCGCACCGAATGGGCCGGTAATCTGGCGGGCATGGCCTCGGAAGAAATGGACTTGCCGTACCAGATTCCAGAACAATACCCCCGTGGAAAATACCTGCTGGTGTTTGACCCGCTGGACGGCTCCAGCAACATTGACGTCAACGTCTCGGTCGGCAGCATCTTCTCGGTATTGCGTGCTCCGCAAGACGTGGTGGACACGGGTCTGGATGTGTCTGAATCTGATTTTTTCCAGCCCGGTGCACAACAGGTTGCCGCCGGCTACGCCTTGTACGGCCCGACCACCATGCTGGTGCTGACGGTCGGTGACGGTGTCAACGGTTTTACGTTGGACCCGACGTTGGGCGAGTTCATGCTGACGCATCCGATGATGAAAATCCCGGAGGATACCCACGAGTTCGCCATCAATGCCTCCAACAGCCGGTTCTGGGAGGCGCCGGTCAAGCGCTATGTGGACGAATGCCTGGCCGGTAAAACCGGTCCCCGGGCCAAGGATTTCAATATGCGCTGGATTGCCAGCATGGTGGCCGAGGCGCACCGCATTCTGATGCGCGGCGGGGTCTTTTTGTACCCACGCGACAGCAAGGATGTCAGCAAACCCGGTCGCTTGCGCCTGCTGTACGAAGCGAACCCGGTCGGCATGATCATGGAGCAGGCCGGCGGCCGCGCCTCGACCGGCGAGATCCCCATGATGGAGGTGCAGCCGACGTCGCTGCACCAGCGCATCGGTCTGGTGTTCGGCTCGAAGAATGAAGTGGAGCGCATTGAGCGCTACCACGCGGAGCCGGTGCGGGCGGAGTTGAATAACCCCTTGTTTGCCGAGCGCAGCCTGTTCATTGACTGATGTTGCTATTGATTTGGTAGCTACTTGCGCAGATGGCGCGGGGGCTAGAGGCTTATTTCTTATAAATTTTAACTTTCGGAGACAGCACCATGTCTGAACGCCACCCCATCATTGCCATCACCGGCTCCAGCGGCGCCGGCACCTCCTCGGTCACCAAGACGTTCGAGAACATTTTTCGCCGTGAAGGCGTCAACGCCGCGGTGATTGAGGGCGACAGCTTTCACCGCCATGACCGCAAGGAAATGAAGCGCAAGGCGGCCGAAGCCGAAGCGGCGGGCAACAATAACTTCAGCCACTTTGGGCCGGAAAACAATATGTTTCCCGAACTGGCCGAGCTGTTTCGCGCCTATGGCGAAACCGGCACCGGCAAGCGCCGCAAGTACCTGCACGACCCCGAAGAGGCCGCGCCCTACAGCCAGGAGCCCGGCACTTTCACACCCTGGGAAGACGTGCCGGTCAACACCGATCTGCTATTTTATGAAGGCCTGCACGGCGCCGTCGTCACGCCCGAGGTCAACATCGCCCAGCACCCGGACCTGTTGATTGGCGTGGTGCCGGTCATCAACCTGGAGTGGATTCAAAAGCTCTACCGCGACAAAAAGCAGCGCGGCTACAGCACCGAAGCGGTGACCGACACCATCCTGCGCCGCATGCCCGATTATGTGAACTACATCTGCCCGCAGTTCATGCACACGCATGTCAACTTCCAGCGCGTGCCGATGGTGGACACCTCCAACCCGTTCATTGCGCGTGACATTCCGTCGCCGGACGAGAGCATGGTGGTGATCCGTTTTGCCAAGCCCAAGGGCATCGACTTCCAGTACCTGCTCAACATGATTGATGCGTCCTTCATGAGCCGCGCCAACACCATCGTGGTGCCCGGCGGCAAGATGGAACTGGCGATGCAACTGATCTTTACGCCCTTTGTGTGGCGGATGATGGAACGGCAAAAGCGCGCTTCCTGAACGCCTGAACCCGCTCTGTCCCCAACTGATTAAGACCATGAACACTCCTACACCTGAATTCGCCCGCCAGATGGCCAACGCCATCCGCATGCTCGCCGTCGATGCGGTTGAAAAAGCCAAGTCCGGCCACCCCGGCGCGCCGATGGGCATGGCCGACATTGCCGAAGTGCTGTGGAACCGGCACCTGCAGCACAACCCGGCCAACCCGCACTGGCCGAATCGCGACCGTTTTGTGCTGAGCAATGGCCACGGCTCGATGCTGATCTATGCGCTGTTGCACCTCACCGGTTATGACCTGCCGATGGCTGAGTTGAAGAACTTCCGCCAGCTGCACAGCAAGACCGCCGGCCACCCCGAAGTCGGCGTCACCCCCGGGATAGAAACCACCACCGGCCCGCTCGGGCAGGGCCTGAGCAACGCGGTCGGCATGGCGCTGGCCGAGAAGCTGCTCGCCGACGAGTTCAACCGTGATGAAGAAGAAACCAGCCATACCATCGTCGACCACTTCACCTATGTCTTCATGGGCGACGGCTGCCTGATGGAGGGCATCAGTCACGAGGCTTGTTCGCTGGCCGGCACGCTGCGCCTGTCCAAGCTGGTGGGTTTTTACGACGACAACGGCATCTCGATTGACGGCCATGTGGAAGGCTGGTTTACCGACGACACGCCCAAGCGTTTTGAAGCCTACGGCTGGAACGTGATCCCCGCCGTCAACGGGCACGACCCGGAGGCGCTCGATGCGGCGGTGCGCGCCGCCAAGGCGCAGGCTGTGTTGCCGCATGGCAAACCGACGCTGATTTGCTGCAAAACCGTGATTGGCATGGGCTCGCCGAACAAGGCCGGTACGCACGACGTGCATGGCGCCGCACTCGGCACGTTGGAGGTCGCCGCCACCCGCGAAGCGCTGGGCTGGACCGCGGCGCCGTTTGAAGTGCCGGCAGAGATCGCCAACGCCTGGAACGCGGTCGAGCGCGGCCAAGAGGCCGAGCGGACCTGGCGCCTGCGCTTTGAGGCCTACCGCACGCAGTTTCCGCTGGAGGCAGCCGAGTTTGAGCGCCGCATGGCGGGCGATTTGCTGCCCGCTTTTGCCGAAAAACTGTCCGAGTTGCTGGCAGCGATCGCCGCCAAGCCGGACGCCGTGGCCACCCGCAAGGCGAGCCAGAACGCACTGGACGCGCTGGCACCGCTGGTGCCCGAGTTTTTCGGCGGCAGCGCCGATCTGACCGGCTCCAACCTGACCAACTTCAAGGGTTGCGTCAAAGCCGGGCGCGACCATTGGGGCAACCACATGAGCTACGGCGTGCGCGAGTTCGGCATGGCGGCCATCATGAACGGCATCGCCCTGCACGGCGGCTACATCCCGTACGGCGGCACGTTCCTGACCTTCAGCGACTACAGCCGCAACGCGATCCGCATGGCGGCGCTGATGAAGCTGCGCGTGATTCACGTCTTCACGCACGACAGCATCGGCTTGGGGGAAGACGGCCCGACGCACCAGAGCGTGGAGCACATCCCAAGCTTGCGCATCATCCCGGGGCTGGACGTCTGGCGGCCGGCAGACGGGCTGGAAACAGCGGTGGCCTGGGCCAGTGCGATCGATCGCAAAGACGGCCCCAGCGCGCTGTGCCTGTCGCGCCAGAACCTGCCGCGCCTGACCCATGCGGGCATGGTCGAGAGCATTCGCCGCGGCGGTTATGTGCTGTCCGACATGGACGGGGCTCAAGCGGCCATCGTGTCCACCGGCTCGGAGCTGGAGTTGGCGATGCAAGCGCAAGCCCTGTTGGCCAGCGAGGGCATTGCCACCCGCGTCGTGTCCATGCCCTGCACCAATGTGTTTGACCGCCAGAGCGAGGCCTATCAGGAGCGGGTGTTGCCACTGACGCTGCCCACCGTGGCGATTGAGGCGGCGCACCCGGACTTTTGGCGTAAATACGTCGGCCGCACCGGCGTGGTGGTGGGCATCGCCAGCTTTGGTGAGTCCGCTCCGGCCAAAGATTTGTACGCCCACTTTGGCATCACGGCCCAGCGTGTGGTGGACGCCGTGCGCACGCTGGCGCACCGTGCCGCGCATCGCCGCGAAACCTGGATCAACAGCGACGAGCGGACCTCCGGGCCCCTGTCCGACCACATCGTGCCTTCGAGCAACTGACCATGAAACCAACCACAAAGCCTATGTTTGACCTGATCATGTTCGATCTGGATGGCACCCTGATTGAAACCGCGCCGGAAATTTGCGACGCCGTCAACGACACCCTGCGCCGCTTTGACCTGCCGGAAGTTACGCAGCAGCAAGTGAACGACTGGATCGGCCACGGCACGCGCGAGCTGCTGATCCAGGCCCTGGCCTACAGCGGCAAAACAGACGTGGCGACGGTGCGCGCCAGCGAGAGTCTGGCGCTGATTGCCGCCGAGTTTGACAAGCACTACCAACGCCGTTGCGGCACGCGCAGCCATCTCTATCCCCAGGTGCGCGAGACGCTGATCGCCTTGCGCGAGCGTGGCGTCAAGCTGGCGGTGGTGACCAACAAGGAAGGCCGCTACACCGCCACCGTGCTGGACGCCCACCAACTCATGCCCTTGCTGGACGGCGTGGTCAGCGGCGACACGCTGCCGACCAAAAAACCCAACCCGGCCGGTATCGAGAGCTGCCTGACGCAGTTTGGCGTGCCGCGTCATCGGGCTCTTTTTGTCGGCGATTCCAGCATTGACGTCGCCACCGCGCGCAACGCCGGCGTGCCGGTCTGGGCGCTGCCTTATGGCTACAACATGGGGCAGCCGATTGAGGCCTGTGCCCCGGACCGGGTCATCGCGGATTGCTCGTCACTACTAAATTAATAGCTGCTTACGCAATAGCGACGGCGGCTACAACCCATTTTTATATATAAGGACTTTTACATGACCATCAAACTAGGTATCAATGGCTTTGGCCGCATCGGGCGCATGGTGTTCCGCGCCGCGGTGCAAAATTTTTCCGACATCGAAGTGGTCGGCATCAACGACCTGCTGGAGCCAGAGTACCTGGCCTACATGCTGCAGTTTGACTCGGTGCATGGCCGCTTCAAGGGCGACATTGCCGTTGAAGGCAACCACCTGATCGTCAATGGCAAGAAGATCCGTCTGACCGCGGTCAGGGATCCGGCCGAGTTGAATTGGGGCGAAGTCGGCGCCGACATCGTGATCGAATCGACCGGCCTGTTCCTGACCAAAGAGACGGCCCAAAAGCACATCACCGCCGGTGCCAAAAAAGTCATCATGTCGGCACCCAGCAAAGACGACACCCCGATGTTTGTCTATGGCGTGAACGACAGCACTTACGCCGGCCAGGCCATCATCTCCAACGCCAGCTGCACCACCAACTGCCTGGCCCCGGTGGCCAAGGTACTGAACGACAACTGGGGCATCAAGCGTGGCCTGATGACCACCGTGCACGCCGCGACCGCGACGCAAAAAACCGTGGACAGCCCGTCCAACAAAGACTGGCGCGGCGGCCGCGGCATTCTGGAAAACATCATCCCGAGCAGCACCGGCGCCGCCAAGGCGGTGGGTGTGGTGATTCCTGAACTCAACAAGAAGCTCACCGGCATGTCGTTTCGCGTGCCGACCTCCGACGTGTCGGTGGTCGATTTGACCTGCGAGCTGAACAAGCCCGCTACTTACGCTGAAATCTGTGCCGTCATGAAGGCCGCTTCGCAAGGCGCCATGAAGGGCGTGCTGGGCTACACCGAAGACAAAGTGGTGTCCACCGACTTCCGCGGCGAGAGCTGCACCTCGGTGTTCGACGCCGATGCCGGCATGGCGCTGGACAGCACGTTCGTGAAGGTTGTCAGCTGGTATGACAACGAATGGGGTTACTCCAGCAAGTGCCTGGAAATGGCGCGTGTGATGGCCGGCAAGCAAGGCGGTGCACGATGAAGGTCCTGCGTTTCGCCGATGTCATCAAAAGCGGTTTTGCCGATAAAAAGCGCGTCTTCATCCGCGCTGACCTGAACGTGCCGCAAGACGCGGCCGGCAACATCACGGAAGACACGCGCATCCGCGCCTCGGTGCCATGCATCCAGATGGCCCTCGATGCCGGTGCGGCGGTGATGGTCACCAGCCACCTGGGGCGACCCACCGAGGGCGACTTCAAGCCGGCGGACTCGCTGGCCCCGGTGGCGAAGCGTTTGGGTGAGTTACTGGGGCGCGAAGTTCCGCTGCTTTCCAACTGGGTTGATGGCGTGGAAGTTCGGCCCGGCCAGCTCGTGATGCTGGAAAACTGCCGCGTCAATGTCGGCGAGAAGAAGAACGACGAGGCGCTGGCCCGCAAGCTGGCCGCCCTGTGCGACATTTTCGTGAATGACGCCTTCGGCACCGCGCACCGCGCCGAAGGCACCACCTATGGCATCGCCCAGTACGCGCCGATTGCATGCGCTGGGCCGCTGCTGGCTGCCGAACTCGACGCCATCAACCAGGCGTTGGCCAACCCGAAGCGCCCGCTGGTGGCCATCGTGGCCGGCTCCAAAGTCTCCAGCAAGCTCACCATCCTGCAAGCTTTGGCCAAGAACGTGGACCAGCTGATCGTGGGTGGCGGCATTGCCAACACCTTCATGCTGGCGGCGGGCCTGAACATCGGCAAAAGCCTGGCCGAGCCGGGCCTGATCGGCGATGCCAAAGCGGTGATTGAAGCCATGAAAGCGCGCGGCGCCGAAGTGCCGATTCCCACCGACGTGGTGACCGCCAAAACCTTCAGCGCCGACGCCGTCGCCACCGTCAAGCAAGCCACCGAAGTCGAAGACGACGACCTTATCCTGGACATCGGCCCCGAGACCGCCAAGCGACTGGCCGAGCAGTTGATGCAGGCCGGCACCATCGTCTGGAATGGCCCGGTGGGCGTGTTTGAGTTTGCGGCGTTCGAGAACGGCACCAAAGTGATTGCCCAGGCCATCGCTGACTCCAGCGCTTTCAGCATTGCCGGCGGCGGTGACACGCTGGCGGCGATTGCCAAGTACGGCATCGAGAAAGATGTGGGCTACATCTCAACCGGCGGCGGTGCCTTCCTGGAGGTGCTGGAGGGCAAGACGCTGCCCGCGTTTGAGATTTTGCAGCAGCGCGCCGCTGCTTAATCTGCTATTGATTCAATAGCTTCTTGTGCAGGTAGCACGGGGGCTAGAGGCTTGTTTTATATATATTTAAGGAGATTTTCATGGCTTTTGTTTCCCTTCGCCAGGTGCTGGACCACGCGGCCGAGCACGGCTACGGTGTGCCAGCGTTCAATGTCAACAACCTGGAGCAGATTCTCGCCATCATGGAAGCGGCGCAGGAGACCGACAGCCCGGTCATTCTGCAAGCGTCGGCCGGCGCCCGCAAATATGCCGGCGAGGCCTACCTGCGCCACATGATGCTGGCCGCGGTGGAAACGCACCCCGACATTCCGGTGGTGGTGCACCAGGACCACGGCGCCTCGCCGGCCGTTTGCATCCAGTCGATCCGCTCCGGTTTCACCAGCGTGATGATGGACGGCTCGCTGATGGAAGACGCCAAGACGCCGGCCAGTTACGAGTACAACGTCGCCATCACACGCCGCGTCTGCGAAATGTCGCACCCGATTGGCGTGTCGGTGGAAGGCGAGTTGGGCTGCCTGGGTTCCCTGGAAACCGGCGAGGCCGGGGAAGAAGATGGCTCCGGGGCCGTTGGCAAACTGACGCACGACATGATGCTGACCGACCCGGTGCAGGCCAAGGACTTTGTCGCCCAGACCGGCGTTGATGCGCTGGCGATTGCGATTGGCACCAGCCACGGCGCCTACAAGTTCACGCGCAAGCCCACGGGCGACATTTTGGCGATGGACCGCATCGTCGCCATTCATGCGCAGATCCCGAACACCCATCTGGTGATGCATGGATCGAGCAGCGTGCCGCAGGAATGGCTGGCCATCATTCGCCAGTTTGGCGGCGACATCAAAGAGACCTATGGCGTGCCGGTGGAAGAAATCCAGCGCGGCATTCAGAGCGGCGTGCGCAAGATCAACATCGACACCGACATCCGCCTGGCCATGACCGGCGCCATGCGGCAGGTGCTGGCCCAGCAACCCAGCGAGTTCGATCCCCGTAAAGCCCTGATCGCCGCCAAAATGGCGGCGCGTGGCATTGTGAAAGCCCGGTTTGAGGCCTTTGGTTGCGCCGGCATGGGCTCGAAGATCAAGCCGGTGTCGCTGGAGGCGATGGCGAAGCGCTATGCCTGAGGGCAAGCGCTGATCGGAACCCGATGCATCGGGCATGACGTCGTCCTCCGGGGCGAAAATTGTGCTCTGTTACATCCGTCAGAGGGTGCTGTGGTAACCTGACAGGCTCTGCAAAACGCAGAGCGGGTGGACTCTTCCATCCCGTCGCAGGCAACGATCTGCAGGACCACAGCGCCCCCACTTTGGGGATGAGCGCAGTGCAACTCCTGGATTTTTCGGTGTTGTCTGGGGAACCCAAAAAATCCGATTTTTGACGTCTAAAGGAGTGCCTGGCTTTGAAATTGTCATGGATACGATGTCGTACCACCCTCTGGCTGGTGGGCCTCGTGAGCCTGTCAAGCTTGCTGACGGGTTGTGGAACTTCCCTCAAGAAGTTCCCGTCACAGGAAAAGTTCGGCTCCACCGCGACTTATTCGCGCATGTTCGACGCCAGCCCCGCGCAAACCTGCGAGGCCGCCAGAAGGGCGTTGCTGAGCCAGGGCTACATCATCAGCACCGCCCGAAATGATTTGGTGAGTGGCCAAAAAAGCTTTCAGCCGGATGTTGAGTCGCACTTGCAGTTAGAGATTCGGATTGTGTGCGTGCCCGATAGCAAAGACGGGAAAGTCAGCCTTGGTTTTGTCACCGCCTTGCAAGACCGTTACGCCCTCAAGAAAAGCAATAATTCGGCCAGTCTGGGCGTGGGCGTGATTGGCTCCGTCTCGCTGCCCTTTACCTCAAGCAGTGATTCGCTGGTCAAGGTCGGCAGTGAAACCATTGTCTCAGTCTCTTTTTATGACAGCTTTTTTGACTTGGTAAAGCAGTATTTGGTGGCTGATGACGGGCTGGACACGGCCCATTAACCCGTGATTACTTCGGCTTCCAGGTAGCTTCCCGGCGCCACTCCCTCCAGGGTGTAGGGGCCAATGGCGGCGCGGATCAGGCGCAGGGTTGGAAACCCCACGGCCGCCGTCATGCGCCGCACCTGGCGATTGCGCCCCTCTTTGATGGCCAGTTCGATCCAGGCGGTGGGGATGGCTTGGCGAACCCGCACGGGCGGCTCCCGCTCCCAAAGCGCGGGCGGCGGCACCATTAAACTAGCCCGGGCCGGGCGAGTGAGACCATCCTTGAGTGGCACGCCCTGGCGCAAGGCCTCCAGCGCCGCTTCGTCCGGCACGCCTTCGACCTGAACCCAGTAGATCTTTTCCATCTTGAAGCGCGGATCGGCGATGCGAGCCTGGAGTTGACCGTTGTTCGTCAGCAGCAGCAGGCCTTCGCTGTCGGCATCCAGCCGGCCGGCCACATAAACGTCCGGTATCGCGATGAAGTCCTTGAGCCCGCGCCAGCGCCCCTCTGGGGTGAACTGACTGAGTACGCCGTAAGGTTTATTGAAACGTAGCAACCGGGTGGGCGCGCTGGCAGCGCTGGCCACAATTTGGCGGGGCGGGGTATTGCGGGAATCGCGGGCAAAGTTCATGGCGGCGAAGCATAGCATTCCCCTTTATCAAGCTGGCGCTGCCTCCGCCAGCGGCAACTCCAATACAAACTCCGCCCCGCCATCTGGGTGGTTGCGTACGCTCAGGTGGCCGCCGTGCTGCTCCACAATGCCGTAGCTGATGGACAGGCCCAGGCCAGTGCCTTTGCCGACGGGCTTGGTGGTGAAAAAGGGGTCAAAGATGCGAGACAGGTGTTCCGGTGCAATGCCCGGACCGTTGTCACGCAGGCTTAAACGTACACGGTTGTTGCCCGACTCGGTCTCAATCCACACCACCGGGCGGTTGTGGCCCGCGCTGGTGGCCGCGTCCAGCGCGTTTTGCAGCAGGTTCATCAGCACTTGTTGTAACTGGCCCGCACTGGCCGTCACGAGGCACGGCGCGCCAGGCTGCCATTTCATCTCAAAGCTGGGGGCGGCGCCCTTGCGGACCCAATGAATGGCGCGCTCGATCACCTCGTTCAAGTTAACCGGTGTGCGAATCTCCGGGTCCATGGCCGAGAAACGCTTGAGGCCATTCACAATGTCCGCCGTGCGCTGTGCGCCCTCCAGCGTGCCTTCGATCAGCGAGGGCAGGTCGCCCAGCAGGTGATCAATGCGTAATTTTTTACGCAATGCTTCAAGCTGCTCGACCGGTTCGCCCGCATGCACGGTCGCCAGGTAAAGGCGAATGCGGTCGCAGTAGCGGCTCAGTGCATGCACGTTGCCCAATACAAAGCTGATGGGGTTGTTGAGCTCATGCGCGACACCGGCCACCAGTCGGCCCAAGGAGGCCATTTTTTCGGAATGCAACAGTTGCTGTTGCGCCCGTTTGAGGGCTTCGTGCGCGGCACGCAGTTCGTGATAAGCCCGTTTGATTTCTGCCGTGGGCCGGGCCACGAACACCGTGCCAACGCGGCGTCCGCCAGCGGCGACCCGGGGCGTGCAATTGGCATCGACCGGCACGCTCTGGCGCTGGGCATCCAGCAAGTTGAGTTCCAGCCCTTCGCCGCGGCGCGGTGGGTCGGTATTCTCCAGCACGGAGCGCGCCCGCTCCACACTTTGGGTATCGGCCAGCAAGTCATAAAACGAGGTGCCACGCAACTCGGCATCCGTTTGGCCGACCAGTTCGCACAGGGCGGCATTGGTTTCCTCGATCACACCGCGTTCGTTGCACACCAGCAGCACATCGGACATGGCCGAGAGCACGCTGAAGATGAATTGCTGCGAGAGTTCCAGTTCGGTGTTTTTCTTCTCCAGCTCAATCTCGTCGTGGATCAGCTGGGAGTAGACCTCGTCCATTTTCTGGATCACGTCCATCCAGGTGGACTCGTCGACGCCTTCCATGGGCTCGTGCGGCATCAGGTCTTCCAGACCTTGGGGATGAGCGGAGGGCAGACTCGCGGGGGAAGGTTCAACCATGGGATGCAAATGTGTTGCGGTCAATGCACGGTACAAACCATGCACGGATCGAAGGAGCGCACGATGTGTTGCACCGCCACAGGCGTGGTTTCACCGGCCTGGACCGGGGCACCAACAAGCGCCTGCTCCAGCGCACCGGGCATGCCTGCCGCATCGCGGGGCGAGAAGTTCCAGGTGGTGGGCGCCACAATTTGGTAATTGGCAATGCGGCCCTTGCTGGCCACCACCCAGTGGCCCAGGCTGCCACGCGCCGCCTCGCTCAGGCCCACGCCCACCCCTTCGGTGAACGTCGGGGTTGGTACGCAGTAGGCTTGATTGGGTTGCAGTTGTTGCAGCCAGCGCTCCATCATGGGCACGACGCGCGCCAGTTCCAGCAGGCGTGACAGGACCCGCGTGTAAACGGTGCCGCCATAACGGGCCACGACGTCCTGGATGAGCGGGTGCCCGGCGGCCAGTTGCCGTGCAATGGCGCCGGTTTCAATCACCTCGCCAGCCAGGCGCGGGGCTTTGTTCCAGGTGTAGGCCGCCGCCTTGTTGGCATCCGGCAGCGTGATGCCTTCGACCGGGTGCCGTGGTCCTGCCGCATCGGACAGCCAGGCGTAGGTGGCGTCCTCACGGATGCCGCGCTCGTCCAGTGGCGCCAGTGCGCCGGTGTTGGCGTGCCATACGCCGGCGCCAAATTCAAAGCTGCCCTGCGGTTGTGGATAGGCGCCGTAACTGAGGTAGCGGCCGGGGCCAGACCCCAAACGCACCAGTGCAGTGTCTTGCACCATGCTTAAAAACAGGCGGAAATCGCCGCCCCAGGGGTTTTGGGCATGCCAGGCCCACAGCGCGTCTTCGGTGGCAAGTTCACTGATCTGCTCCAGCGGCGCCGCAAACAGTTGGCGCTCCAGAAAGCCCCGGAATTCACGGACCTTGGCCAACAGGCGAATGCGCTCGGCCACTTCGATGGGCCGCGTCGAACCACCGGGTTCGATGCTTTGTGTATGTGGCCACTTGCCGGCCAGTGTGCCCATGAGCGTGAACCAGCGCTGGCGTGCCGCGATCGCTGCCCGCGTTTGCTCACCGGTCTGCGTGGCGAAGCGGCGCACTGCCTCGGCATGCCAGGGCAGGTGCGCATAGACGGGGCGCGTGAAGTCGGGCATGAAAAAAAGATAGAAATGCGTGAGGTGGTCGGCCAGGTTTTCGGTGGCCAGAATCACGTTGGTCACGTGCTGGCCATTGGGTGGCATCTCGATGCCGCCCAAGCTGGCCAGGGCTCGCGCGCAAGCCACCGACTGCGAAACTGAACAGATACCGCAGATGCGTGGCACATAGACCAGCGCATCGTGCGGGTTTTTACCCTGCAGAATCTGCTCGAAACCCCGGTACATCGGGGCATTGACGTGGGCCGAGGTAACGCGGCCCGCATCGATGTCGAGCGTTACTTCGAGGTCGCCCTCGACGCGGTTGAACGGGCCAACGATTAAGCGTGTCATGGCAATAGCGTCATTTCAGTCGGGTTTTACGGGCGACCGGAGCGACGACCAGGTGGTCGGCCACGGCGTTGAGCTTGACGCGCCGGGGCGTGGCGGACTTGGACAGCGATGCCAGGGCCACAAACCAGGCTTTGGGCATGTCGGTCGGCAGGCCGATTGGAATACCGGCGAGTTTGGGGGTGTTGTGAAAAGGATGGCCGGGCTCCTGGAAACCAGGTTCGGTGCAGGCAATGCAGGCGTAGCCGCCGCGCGTGCAGGAGCCTTCACCGTTCCACAGCCGGGTGTTGCAGTCGGCATGCACCTGCGTGCCCTTGCAACCCATGTGTTCCATCATGCAGCCCAAGTCGGACGGTTTTTCGGCGCTGGCCTTGTATTCGTAGTACTCATTGCGCGTGCAGCCGTGGTGCACCAGCTGGTCGGCGTAAAAGCGTGGGCGGCCCAGGGTGTCGAGGTCGCTCGCGCCAAACGTGTCCGCGGCCATGGCCATCAGGCTGTCGATCACCCAGCTGGGGTGCGTGGGGCAACCCGCGATGTTGATCACCGGCAAACCGCTGGTCGAGCGGAACTCGGCTCCGAGCAGCCCCCCGATGCGGTCATCCTCATACTGCAGGCCGCAGGCGTCGGTGGGGTTGGAGCCGCCGGCTGTCACACCACCCCAAGCCGCGCAGCTGCCCACCGCCACCACATGGCGTGCCTGCGCGGCCAGCTGCGTGACCCAGTGAATCATCGGAATGCCGGTGCCGGCCAGCACATGGAAGCGGCCGGTGTTGTTCGGTCCGCGCAGGAGTGCGCCTTCGATGCACAGGGCATCCAGTCGCAAACGACCCGCCACGATGGTTTCAAGCATCCCGATCAGTTCGTGGCCGCTTTCCAGCGAGAGGGAAGGGTGCCACATCAGGTTGACACCGGCGTCGCGCAACTGGCCATGAAAATCAGTGGTGTCAGCGCACAGCAGCGACATGCTGCAGCCGCCACAGCCACCGGATTGCAGCCACAGCACATTGAAGGCCGGGTCGGTTTGTGTCGAATTTGCCATGATCAGCCTTCCAGCCCGAAGCGGGCCATCTTGCCGCGCAAACCGACCCGAGACAAGCCCAGTTCCGTGGCGGCGCGGGTTTTGTTCCAGCGGTGACGCAGCAGGGTTTCTCGCAACACCATGGCTTCAATGGCATCAAGCCGCTCACTCAGCGTGCCGCTGCGGGGCAGGGCGGCGGCGTTGGATCCGGCCTGGCTTGCCGTTGCCAAGCCCGCCTGGCCGTGCAGAACCCGTAATGAAAAAGCCTGAGCGCCAACAACATCGTCATCGCTGAGTGCAATGGCACGGGCAATTTCATTGCGTAATTCGCGAATATTGCCCGGCCACGGGTAGCCCATCAGGCAGGCCAGCGCTTCATCGCTGAGGGTGGCGCCCGGGCGGCCCAGTTCGGCACCTACTTCATGCACCAGACGGCGGGCAATTGGCGCGATGTCGCCAGCACGTTCGCGCAGCGGTGGCACCGTGATCGACACACCTGCGATGCGGTAATACAGGTCTTCGCGAAACAGGCCTTCACTCACGCGTTGTTCCAGATCCCGGTGGGTGGCAGCCACCACGCGCACATCCACAGGGACCGAGTGGGCAGCACCGACCGGACGGACCTCGCGCTCTTGCAGCACCCGCAGCAAGCGCACTTGGAATGCGGGCGAGGTTTCTCCGATTTCGTCGAGAAATACCGTGCCGCCGTTGGCCCGCTGGAACAGCCCGGGATGGTCTTCATAGGCGCCTGTGAACGCGCCACGTTTGTGGCCAAACAGTTCCGACTCCAGCAGCGTGTCGGGAATCGCGGCACAATTTTCCACGACGAAGGCGCCCGCCGCACGCGGACTGGCGTAGTGCACGGCGCGCGCCAGCAGTTCCTTGCCGGTGCCGGATTCCCCCAGCACCAGCACGCTCAGGTCGTAGCGCGCTACGCGCACCGCGACCTCGCAGACGGCGTCCAGCGGGCTGCCGGGTGCCCGTTCAATGCGGTCGAAATCGAAGATGCTGCGCGCCTGTGTCAGCTTGGCCGTTGCACGCTGGCGCAGTACGGGGGTGCTGGAGCGCAGCTCCAGGTGGAGCCGGTTGGTATCGCGTTGCAGCGTTTGCGCCTCCACGGCATTGCGCACCGTGGCCAGCAGGTGGTCGGGTATCCAGGGTTTCAGGATGTACTGGTAAATGCCCGCCTCGTTGATGCCGGCAATGATGTCTTCGGAGTCGGTGTAGCCCGAGATCACGATGCGCACCGTGTCCGGCCAGCGCTCGCGCACTTCTTTCAGGAACAGCACGCCGGTCAGCCCGGGCATGCGCTGATCGCACAGGATCACGCTGATGTCGGTGCGCTCCAGCCGCGCGCGCGCCTCGTCGGCATCGCCGGCGGTGTACACGGTGAAGTCTTCGTCGAGCGTGCGGCGCATGGCCTCTTGCGAACGCACTTCGTCGTCCACCACCAGCACCGTCGGCAATGTATCGGCCAGGTTCATGGGCGGTGAACCGCCAGATGCCGGGGCGTCCAGGCATGGGGCAGCTTGTGCACAAAGTGGTAGCGTGCCACATGGTAGCTGGGGTCGAAGCCGTAAAAATTGCGGTGCATGCGGGACAATTCTTCTTTGCGGTAGTCAGCCAGCGGCCGGGTGGCCTCGTCAGCGGCGCGGACCTGCTGTTTCTGCAGGATTCGCTCCGGTAAATTGTAGGTGAGCGCCAGCGCCAGCGCATCAGGGATTACGTCACGTTCGAGCGTGGCAGGGGAGGTGTCCAGACAGCGGTCCAGCAGCCCCATGCGCTGCGCGTCAACGGCCAGCAGGGGCAGGCGCTGCGTCATGAGTTCGCGCGCCCGCTCTGGCCCCAGACGCCGCGGCAACAGATAGGTCCAGTATTCTGAACCGTAGAGGTTGCCCATGTTGCGGTAGTGGGGGTTGAGCACCGCGCCCTGATGCGCCCAGACCTCGTCGGCCGCCAGGGCCAGAAACACACCGCCCGCACCGGCATTGCCGCGCAGCACCGCTACCGTGATCCGGTCGGTGGTGGCTATGAGTTCCTGGGCCACATCGTTCATCGCGTTGATGTTGCGCCAGGATTCGTCGGCGGCGCTGCCCTCAATCCGATGCGCGGCCGCTTCGATGCAGTTCAGGTGGATGCCATTGCTGAAGAAGTCGCGCCCGCCGAGCAGCAGCAGTACCCGGGTGTCGCGTTGCTTGACTTGTTTGAGCGCGGCCAGCAAGCGCTCGCACTGCTCGGTGGACATGGCGCCGTTGTAGAAGTCAAACGAGAGACAGCCCACGCGGGCGCCCGCCGGCCCCCGCTCCCAATAACGCAGCTCGGCCCATTCGTCGTCTTCGCGTTCGAGCGGCACGGACCACACCGGCAGCGTCGCCGCCTCCGGCGCAAAGGCCAGCGTCGCCGGCAGCTTGAAGGCTGTTTCGTCGCCGCAGGCGCGGGCCATGCGTACTTGCCCGATCCAGACGCCGCCATCCACGGTGCGCCGCAGCAGGGCACCGTCGCGCTGGGCCACCACTGCACCTGCTGCAGCGCCTGCCAGCGCCTGCAGAGCCGTTCCGGTGGCCGGGTGGGCGTCAAATAAATGGCAGGGGTGGCCAAATAACTCGTCCTGGACGCCCGGCTGGCCATCGGCACTGCGCAGGCGGGCCAGGATGTCGGCGGTGCTGTGGCTCAGCCAGTCGATGCGGCGCACGGTCTGCGGCATGGCGGGCCGCCAAGCGCTGCCAACCGAGCCCGGGCCGGCCTCCGCCCCCGCCGTCGGTGCCACCAGCGGGTCGTTGTCGTCCAAGCGCTGCACGGCGCGCAGCACCGCCACCACGGCCGCCTGGGTCACTTCCGACCGGTAGAGGCTGCCCTTGCTGGCCGAGCGCATATCGAAACTGGCGTGGGCCCACACCGGGCCGGCGTCGAAATCGGCATTGGCCTGCAACACGGTGACGCCCCACTGCGGCGCCTGCTCCAGCACCGCCCAGTCCAGTGCCGCCGGCCCGCGATCCCCGGGCGGGCCGGGATGAACGATAAGGCACACCACCGAGCGCCAGACGGACTCGGGAATGCGCCGCTTGAGAAACGGTGCGATCAATACATCCGGCTGGAACAGGGCACAGGCTTCTTCGGTGACCGAGTCCGAAATGTCCAGCTCCACGGACAGCTGGTGCCCCAGTGATTTCAGGGCCGCAAACAGCCGTTGTGACAGGCTGTTAAAGCTGTGGCAGAGCAAGAGAATGCGCATGGCGTCAACAGATTCGTGGTAGTTGCTCGCCGCTGAGCCAGTCCACCACGCGGCGGCCGCCAAAGCGGGTGTTCATTTGCACAAAGTGGTGCGGGTCTTCGGTCACGGTGCCGATGCGCACCGCTTGCCCCCCTAACGGGTGCTTACGCATGGCGAGCAACAGGGCATCGGCGCTCTCGGGGCTGCAAATTGCAATTAGTTTTCCTTCATTGGCGATGTACAAGGGGTCCAGGCCCAGCAGCTCACAGGCCGCATCGACCTGTGGCAGCACCGGAATCGCGGCCTCTTCCAGCACCATACCGACGCCCGATTGGCCTGCGATTTCGTTGAGCGTGGTGGCCAGGCCGCCGCGTGTCGGGTCGCGCAGCACGCGCACGCCACCGGGGTCCGCCTGCAGCATCGCTGCCACCAGCGTGTGCAGGGCGGCGGTATCGGACTCAATCGTGGTCTCGAAGTCGAGCGACTCGCGTTTGGAAAGAATCGCTACGCCGTGGTCGCCAATCGTGCCCGACAGCAGGATGACATCGCCCGGGCGCGCATTGACGCCGGCGATGTCAACGCCGGGCGCCACTACGCCAACGCCGGTAGTGCTGATGAACACGCCATCGCCCTTGCCGCGCTCCACCACCTTGGTGTCGCCGGTGATGACCGGCACGCCGGCCTCCCGCGCGGCGGCCGCCATGCTGTCCACAATGCGCTTGAGTTCGTTCAGCGGAAAGCCTTCTTCAATAATGAAGCTCGCCGCCAGGTACAGGGGCTGTGCCCCGGACATGGCGACGTCGTTGATAGTGCCGTGCACGCTCAGACAACCAATATCACCGCCCGGAAAAAACAGCGGCGACACCACATGGCCGTCGGTTGCCATCACCATTCGCCCCCCGACGGGAATGGCAAACGAGGCGCTGTCGTCGCCCTGGCGCAAATAGGGGTTGTCCAGCGCGGTGACGAACAGTTCTTCAATCAGCTGGGCGGCGGCACGCCCACCGGCGCCATGGCCCATGTCGATGCGGCCATGTTTGATGTCGAGTGGGCGCAGGTAGTTCTTCTTGGTCATAGTGGTCATGCGGTTTCTGCCACGATGGCGATGTCGCGAAAGCGGCCGTAGGAATAGTGGGCGGCGCATGCCCCTTCGCTGGAGACCATGCAGGAACCGACCGGATTTTCCGGCGTGCACACCGTGCCAAAAATCTTGCAATCCGTTGGCTTCTTGACGCCGCGCAGAATGGCGCCGCATTCGCAAGCCTTGTTGTCCGCCACGGGACGGTAGTCGAGACTGAACCGGCGCTCGGCATCGAACTCGGCAAAGGCGGGGCGGATTTTCAGGGCGCTGTAGGGCACCTCGCCCAGGCCACGCCACTCGAAACTGGTGCGCAGCTCAAACACCTCGGAGACCAGCGCCTGGGCGCTGAAGTTGCCATCGCGGTCCACGGCGCGTGAAAATTCGTTTTCAACTTCACAGCGACCCTCGTTGACCTGACGCACCAGCATCAGCACCGCCTGCATCACATCCAGGGGTTCAAACCCGGCAATCACCACCGGCTTGCGGTACTCCTCGGCGAAATGCTCGTAGGGGCCAGAGCCGATGGTGATGCTCACATGCGCCGGGCCGATGAAGCCGTCAATCGGCACCGTGCCGTATTGCCGAACTTCAGGTGATTCCAGGATGTGCGTGATGGCCGAGGGCGTCAGCACATGACAGCTCAACACGGTGAAATTTTTCAAACCCTGGCGCTGCGCATCACGAATCGCCAAGGCCGTCGGTGGCGTGGTGGTCTCGAAGCCGATGGCAAAAAACACCACCTCCCGCTCCGGGTTCTGGCGCGCAATGGTCAATGCATCGGCGGCGGAATACACCATGCGGATATCGCCACCGCGCGCCTTGGCCTTGACCAATGACAGTCCATTGGAGGCCGGCACGCGCATGGTGTCGCCATAGGTGCAGACGATGACATTGCTCTCCAGCGCCAGCTGGATGGCCAAGTCGATGCGGCCAATCGGCAGCACGCATACCGGGCAACCCGGTCCGTGCACCATGCGTACGTTCTTTGGCAGTAGTTCGGCTATGCCGTAGCGCGAAATGGCGTGGGTATGGCCACCGCAGAACTCCATGAAGCTGTAGTTTCTGCCGGGCTGCACCTCGTCTGCCAGACGCTCGGCAATCTTGCGGGCGATGTCGCCATCGCGGAATTCGTCGATGTATTTCATGGGGCAATCTCCGCTTGCTGGGCTTCGAACTCTGCAATCTCGCCAAACAGGGCCAGCGTGCGTTCGGCTTCTTCCGGGTCGATGCGCCCGATGGCGTGACCGACGTGAACGATGACGTAGTCGCCGACCGCAACACCGGGCACCAGGGCAACGGAAATTTCTTTGCGGATACCGCCCAAATTGACAATGGCCTGCTCGTTGGCCAGGAGCTCAACGAGTTTGGCAGGGATGGCTAGACACATGACAGGCTTTCGGTTTCAGGTGAATAAATTTGGTTAAATTGGCCTCTAGCCCCCGTGGAATGTGCTCTAGCAGCTATTGAATTGATAGTTGATGTGCGGTGTGCCACCACCCAGGCCTGGCCCAGCGCCAGCGCTGCGTCGCCACAGGAATGCTGCTGCGGCAAGAGCACACGAAGCCCGCGCCCTTGCAGCCCGGTGGTGACCCGGCCTGCCAGCAATTGGTTGGCAAAACAGCCGCCACCCAGACACACGGTGCGGGTGCCAGTCTGTTTCGCGGCCTGTGCCGCCCAGTCGGCCAGCGCATCGGCCAGGGCCAGGTGGAACCAGGCGGCCACAGCGGGCACCCCACCGTCGCCTGCCGGTGTTTCAAGCAGTCGCGCCAACAGTGGGCGCAGGTCAAGTTGTTCTGTGTTGTGCACGGCCACATCGTGCGCTTGCGCCGGCGTACCGTTCTGTGCCAACCAGGCTTGCGCTTGTTGCTCCAGCGCCATCGCCGCTTCGGCTTCATGGGCTTGGCGCACGCTGAGGCCCAAGGCGCCGGCGGCGGCATCAAACCAGCGCCCGGTGCTGCTGGTGCTCGGGCAGTTGATGCCGCGCTCCAGCATGCGCTGCACCATTTCTGCGGCAGTTTTTCCGACGACCGGGGTAAACCGCGACCCAATTTCGCCGGTGCGGCCCAGCGCGTGCAGTGCCGCGGCCACCATGCGCCAGGGTTCGCGCGCCGCCACGTCACCGCCCGGCAGCGCCAGTGGCCACAGATGGCCCAGACGTCGCCAGTCAGTTTGATCGACCCATAGCAATTCGCCGCCCCAGGCGGTGCCGTCCGTGCCCAGACCCACGCCATCGAGCGCCAGACCCACGACCGGGCCCAGCTCGCCGTGTTCGGCCATGACGGCGGCAATGTGCGCATGGTGGTGCTGAACGCCGATGGCCTGCACGCCAAGTTCATGCGCCAGCTCGATGGCCAGGCGCGTGCTATAAAAATCAGGATGCAGATCATGCGCGACCGCCGTCACCGGCTGTGGCGCCTGGCGCAGCAGGGTACGCGCAGAGACTTCCAGCGCCCGGCACGCCTCGGGGTGGCTGAGGTCACCATGCAGCGCTGACCACACCGTTTTGCCCGAGGAGAACAAACACGCGGCATTTTTGAGCCACGCCCCGCAGGCCAGCACGCTGGGCAGTTGGGCGGTTGTCATGCGGGTTCCATGGCATAACCGAGCCAGTTCAGCCAGGCATCCATGCCCTCGCCGGTGGTGGCTGACAGCTTCAGAATCTCGATGCCCGGGTTGACGCGGCGCGCGAGTTCAATGCAGCGTTGCACATCGAATTGCACATGGGGCAACAGGTCGATCTTGTTGAGGATCATCAGCTTGGACGCGGCGAACATGTCCGGATATTTGAGCGGCTTGTCCTCGCCTTCGGTCACCGACAAAATGGCCACCTTGGCGGCTTCGCCCAGGTCCCAGACAGCGGGGCATACCAGGTTGCCCACGTTCTCGATGAACAGCAGGCTGCGGGCGTCAACATGCGCATGCTCATGAGCGTGCGGGTGATCGTGGCCGTGCTGGTGGGCGGCGTGATGCGCATCGTCATGGTGCTGGAGCAATTGCGCAAACGCCTGGGCCACCATCGGTGCATCGAGGTGGCAGCCCTTGCCGGTGTTGATCTGCACGGCCGGCGCGCCGGTAGCACGGATGCGGTCGGCGTCAAAACTGGTTTGCTGGTCGCCTTCGATCACCGCCACATGCAAACCCGGCTCACGCCGCTTGAGGGCGTTGATGGTGGCGCACAGCAAGGTGGTTTTGCCCGAGCCGGGGCTGGACACCAGATTCAGGGCCGTCACCCCATGCGCTTCAAAGTGCTGACGGTTTTGACGGGCGATCTGGTTGTTGGCACCCAGAATATCGGTCTCCAACTTGATGGCGCGGGTCTGGCTCATGCCGGGCACGGAAACCCGGGCAGCACCGGCACCGAAATGCAGGTCACCGCTGATCTGGTCGACATGGACATGATCATGCTCGCTCGTTTGGTCGTGGGAGTGGGTACCCTCGGTGTCATGGGTGTGGCTGTGAAGGTGGTCATGCCCTTCAATCACAGCTGCGTTCGTACCGGTATTCGAACAACCGCAAATTACGCACATTGTTTTGTCTCCTTATTTTTCATATCAGTCATCTTCCACCAGCATGTCGACGACGCGTAGCTCTGTGCCGCCGGTGGCTTGCAGCTGGTAGTGGCCGCAGCTCGGGCAAGCGTCACCACGCTGCTTGAGCAAGACTGTTTGCCCGCAAGGCAGGCACCAGGCTTGTCCAGGTGGCTCCTCAATTTCAAAACGTGCTTCTTGAAGGCAGGTGCCCGGCGCCAGGGCCTCCAGGGCAAACCGCAAGGCGCGTGCTTCCACGCCGGCGAGTTGGCCGGCTTCCAATCGCAGCACGGTCACGCGGCGAAAACCTTCGCGCAGCGCCGCGTCTTCCACCAGCTTGAGGATGCCCCCTGCCAGACTGGCTTCATGCATGGCAGGCCTCCGTCAAAATTTCATGTTTCACACAGGGATCGTACGCGCTGAAGAGCAGATCAACCTCCCGGCAAATCCCTGACATGCCTGGGGTCGGCAGCTGTTCCAGCGTCTGAGCGACCGCGCCTTGCGGATGGAAATTCCATTCCGTGGGCGCCAGCACCTGGCACGATGCCACCCGCGAATCGTCCCCAGTACCGTCGAGCTGGACATGGTGCACCAGCAGGCCGCGCGCCATTTCAACCCAGGCCAGGCCTTCGCGCCGGGCCGTTGCCATGCTGCCCATGGTCAGCCATGACGCGCCGCTGCGACCCGCTTCATCGGGCAACGCCAGGCGCACCAGCTCGGCCAGACGTGAGCCCAGGCGCAGCCATGGCGTGTTGATCACTTCTGGCGTGGCCTGGCGCAGACGCGTCCAGGGCCCGGTTTCGGCACACTGACCGCGCCACAGGGGTTGGCGGGTGAAGCCGGGCTGGCGAACCAGGCAATCGGCCAACACCCTCAAACCGGCCTCGCTGGCGTGTACGCGCAAAAAAGGGGCCGCAGGCGCTGCCCGGTCAGCCAGCGGCCGGGCCTGACGCAACAAGCCGGCCAGCCAGCCGGGGTTTTTATTGCTCCATGCGCGCAGCCAGGCGCCAGGTTCTTGTTCCCAGTGGGTTAGCCACTCTGCGGGCGGCATACCCAGCAGATGCACCTCCAGCCAATGCTGCAGACCTGGACAAGGCTCCGTGTGTTGGCCGCCAGACGGGTACGGCGCAACAGAAGTAAACAGCGGGCACTGCTGCAGGGCGGTTAGTGCTTGCTGTCTCGCCTGTTCGGACACCACTCCAAAAGCCAACTGCCCGGGCCAGTCCAGACCGATGCGGCGCACATGCTCGCGCAAGGTTTCCTGCTGCAACACTTGCGCGGCATTCAACTGGGCAGGCGCCGAGCGCCCCAACGCCGCCGTCACGGCCATGTCTGCACAGAGACGATGCGCATGGCCACACAAGCTGAAAAGACCGCCCAGCCGGCTTGACAAGGATGCGGCGGGCACACCGTGTGTGAGCAAAGCGGCCCAGTCGCGGCGGCTGCTCACCAGATTGTGGGGCCGTGTTTGACCCGGCGCTACACGCAGAACACCAGCCAAGTCGTCTGGCCGCAGCAAGGTCATGCCTTATCTCCTGCAGCCGGCCGACGTCCGAACAAGAAAGCCCGGCGCGCAGCCAGGTCTGACGGTTTGGTCTGCGTGGCTGGTCCTTTGGCCGTGCGTGCGGGTGTGATCACTGGCGGCGGTTCCGGTGGCTGGCGCAGCGCCGTCAGAACAGCCTCTCCGGTGGCGGACGCCACAGTCTGGTCATGGAACTCGAACATGGGCGAAAAGAGTGAACAGGCTTCGTAACTGCCAAAAGCGGATTCATGACCTGCGATGAAATCAAAACATTCGGTGCCGACCTGATGGACCCGGCTGGTTCCTGCACGGTTGGGTTGATCGATTCGATCCAGGGGGAACCAGACCAGATTCATGAACCACGGGGTCACCAGCACGCCCACGGCACCGTGTGTGTCGCCAACTTCGGCACCACCACCTTCGCATAGTTCAAACCCAAGGGCTTCGACGCGCAGCGCGGGGTTCAAAATTGGAACGCCAGCCATGCGGGCCTTCGCCACGTTGTCAAAAAGCTCGACCAGCGCCTCCGTGCGGGCACGTAGCGAAGCCGCGAGTGATGATGGAAGTGTCTGGTTGTGCATGTCGATCCGGGCCTAAGCACCGTCCACCAGTACCATGAATTGTTCGGCTTCGCCATCGCATACGGGGCAGCGCCAGTGGGCGGGGAGGTCATAAAATGCCGTCCCCGGTTCGACTTGCCACACCGGGTCTCCCAGCGCCGGGTCATAGACCCACCAGCAAATCTTGCACTCCAGCCGCGCGGTCGCCGGCAGCCGCGCACTGTTGCCGAGGTAACTGCCTTCAAAGCGGGGGGCGCTGGAGGAAATCATGCCTGCTCCACCCATTCGAGCACTTCCTTGAGTCGCTCATAGGAGTCATTCAGGTCTTCCGGCGCTGCCAGTGCCACTTCCGGGACCTCGGTGACCTCGACCGTGTTGAGGATCACCAGATCTTGCGAGTTGTAATAAACCACGCGCCAGCAATGGGGCGTGCAGGTGTTGGTGATGCGGCAGTTGCCATAACCACGGGAAAGAATCAGCACGCGGCCTGTGCCCAGGTGGTGATCGAGAAAACCGATGTCTTCGTTGGACATGGGCAGCAAGGTGAGATTCACCACATGCGCCGGCTGGCCGGGTTGCCAGGTACGCCACTGGTCCTCAATCTCGGCCAGCAATGACGGCGCATTCTGTACATTGGGTGGCAATGCTCCTTCCCAGCGTGGCACAGTGGGCCAGACGTCTTGTCTGGCCGTGGTCTTGAGTGCCGCCGGCACGGCGCCCAGCTCCAGGGTGTCCGACACCACGGCGCCATTGACCGACTGAATGACGCGCCAGACGCCGGCAAACACCGATTCCTGAATGTTCAACTCGACTTGCGCATCCCCTGCGCTTTTCACGATGGAACTGACTTCGCCTTCACCGAGGACCTGGTTGATCAATTTCAAATCAGGTAGGGATAAATGGCTCAGGTCCACGCTGCGGTTAGGGCCACCGTGGCGCACCTCTTCCAGTTGCGCCAAAGCCTCGCGCAAAGCAATGTGCGCACCGACACGGGCCGCAATTTCTTCCGGCTCCGGCAATACCGGCGGGCGGAAGGTTTCCATGCCCTGCGGCATGGTCATATAGTTCAGAACATCATCCTCGAGTTGGCTGCCGGGGCCGATACTGACGACGGGAATGGGAAAGTCTTTCATCTCGATATACCTCTTTAATAACAGCTTCAGTGGCAGGACGTGCCAGACGCGGTGGCGCTGACCACGGGAATGCCAATCGTCGGTGCGCGTGAAATAGGCATGGCCAGCGCGCGGGCCATTTCCTGCACGTACTCGTCCCAGTCGTGCATGCCGCATAGCGTGGTGACGTACTGGCCATCTCGCAGAAATAGCAGCGTGGGCCAGCGTTGAGATCCGTACCGTTTGGCCAGGTCCTGCTCGATCTGGCGCGGTACGACGGCCACCTTGAAACGACCCGGAAAGCAGCGCTGCAATTCAGGCAGCACCACGGCGACATCCTGTCCCTCTGGAAATTGCACCGCGTCACCGGCAAACAAGACCACCCGGTCGCCGCCTTCGGCGGCCCAGGCGTCAATGGTTTTTTCATCGACCCAGGTGGCACCATGCACACTGACCAGCCGCTCAATCAGAGGAGATGTTTCTGGCACAGCGCGAGGTGGCTGAACGGGTAGGGTGACAAAAGCTTCGCTGCTTGCAGCATCAACGGTTTTAGTGTTCAAGAGACTTCTCCAAAGGTTGCTGTTGATTCGAACCCGACAGCGCCAATAGCTGTTCCAGGCTCATGGCGGATGGCAGACTGAATCCCACGCTGAGATCGTGACTGTTGCCCTGTAGTGCTGCTTCCATCAGATCCAGCGTGGCATTGATTTCCTGGGCCCGCTCAACGCTGATCCGCTCCTGTGCGCTGTCGATGAAGATCAATAGCCATTCATCCGGTACTACCGTGCCCACCAGGGCGGTGTTGACGCGTCGATATTCACCGCGTCCCTGGCATAGGGCATGACCGGGCTCGACGGTGACAACTTGCATGGGAATACCAATACACATGATGGGGTGGACTCAGCTCGTTACAGCAGTAGGAAAGAACCGCTCGTCGCCCATGCGGCAAGCCAGGTCTTCGTCGGGCCGTTGGTCCTCATAGGTCGCCAGATCAAGCTGGGCGAACGTCACCGCCTCGCGCTCAGTGAGAAGTCGGGTTCGGGCCTGTGGTTGCGCACCCCAGTTACGCAAGGCATGTACGCCCAGCGCCAGGGCGTCTTCCATAGCTTGCTTGACGCGGGGCCGCAGGCTGCCGCCGTAGTCGTCCAGCTCCTCGGGCTGGCAACCGATCAGCATGACTTGACGCGGAAATTTTTCGGTCAGTTGCGCCAGCATGAGCACTTCCTGAAAGCCAGTCTGGTGCAAGCTCATTTTCTTGGCGCCCATGAAGCGGGGAACTTCATCGTCCTCAATGACTTTCAGTGTGCCAGGGATAAGTCCGTAGTCGATGGCATCAAAGATAAGCAGGCGGGTGGCTTCCTGCACATGCTGAATCAGGTACAGGCCTTGTGTGCCACCATCAATCAACCGGACGTGGGGTGCAAATTCGTAGCGACTTTGCAGTGTCTGGATACATCGCACGCCAAAGCCTTCATCGGCCCACAGGACGTTACCAATACCCAGAACGCAAATGGTCTCCGGGTTGTCACCACCCTGGTGACAGGCGGTTTGAAGCGAATGAGGGCTCATGGTGAATTTATCTCTTCAATAGGGGGTTAGCGAATACCGGGCGCGTGGCCCGGCCGTGAACGCAGCAGCTTCCAGGCGTGGAAGCTGTCCCACGCGGCTTGCAGCGTCAGCCAAAAAGTGGCGTCGGACCGAAATACCAAGGCGCAACGGATGGCCGTGTCGGGCGTCATGCTGCGTTGCCCTTGCACCAGTTCATGCAAACGACGGCGCGAAACACCCAGCAGGCGTGCCGCCTCGGTCTGTGATAAACCCATCGGTGCGAGGTAATTGCGATTCAAGAAATGACCCGGATGCCGGGGCGCGCGTGGCGGCACGCCGGGTGGAGTGCCCTGGGTAACCGACAGTTGACGCCACGCGGTAGCCACGGTCATCAGTCCTTGAACGTGCGGTGGCCGGAGATCATGGTGCTGATCACGCTGGAGCGGCCCATGATGTCTTCCCGGACTGCCGCATAAACATGCAGGATGACGAAAATAACCAGACCCCAGAGGCCCAGATGGTGCCAGGTGTGCACGTCCTGCGACTGTCCCATCAAGGGGATCACCCAGCCGAACAGCCGCTCCTGCCAGGAACCCATTTGGGAACCTTCGCCATACAGGGCAAAGCCGGTGATGATCATGAACAGCGTGAGCCCTACAAAGCCAAACACCATCGCGAAGCGCGCCAGCGGGTTGTGGCCGACAAAACGCCCCGGACGATCCGAGAGGAAGGCATACCACTTGAGCATGCCGAGCAGGTCAAGCCAATAGGCGCGCTGGAAGAGCGGCACCCAGAACAATTCACGCGCATGGTGGTTGCCGACAAAAGCCCAGTAAATGCGCCCGAGCAGGCCCACGGCCAGTATGTAGCCGGCTGCGAAGTGCGCAAAGCGGATGTAGCCCATCAGGAAGTTGGCACTGGCCTCGCCGGGCTGTGTCGGCAAGGGGGACCCAATAAAGTAGCCGGTGATGGCTAATACCGTGATGGACAGTGCATTGATCCAGTGCCATGCGCGGATAGGGGCTTCATAGACATAAACTGACTTGATGGAGGAGGCCCGGGCGACCTCAAGCGCGTCGGCGGCCGCTTCATCGACCGACGTTGCGCTGTGTTGCTTGCCCAGTGTGGCGTGTGTTGAAGGCATGGTGCTTCTCCGTTGAAGGCCGTCTTTGGCGTGCGCTTACAAGCGCGCCGCCAGCATCACCAGGCCCGATGTGCCCATTAGTACGGCTGCGGCGCGACCCACCCATGTCGGTAAGTGCTGCAGCGCGTTGCCTGCGGCCAGCCCAACGCCGTGCAGTGCCGCAGACCCGAGCATGAAGCCTGCGGCATAGCTTGCAAATGATTGCCCGGCCGCCAGTTCAGCGCCATGGGCATAGCCATGCAGCAGCGCGGCGACCGAGATCAGGGCCAGGCCGGTTGTCAGCCCGATCCGGCGCGCCAGCAACAACAGGGAGCCCAGAGCGACCACGCTGGCTGCAACGCCTGGTTCCGCTTGTGGCAATACAAACCCCGTCAGTGCCACCAGCGCCCCCGCGAGCAGCATCGCCATGAACAGCGCAGGTCCCGCCAGACGCTGGCCCTTGGGCAGCATGACGACGGACCAGATGCCCACCGCTACCATGGCCAGCAAGTGGTCCAGTCCCAAAAAGGGGTGAACGATGCCGGCGACAAAGCCCTCGGCGCCATGCCCGGTATGGGCTTGCGCCGCGGCCACGGTCGTCATCAGGGCTACCGCGGCCATGGACCGCAAGAAGTTAATTTTTTTCATTTTGAAATGTCTCCTGGAAATTTAGGACGAGTTGCAAAGATGCGCTCAGCGCACGGTGACCGTGGCCATCTCCTGCCCGTCTGGGCTCATCACATGGGTTGAGCAGGCCATGCAGGGGTCGAACGAATGCAGGGTGCGCAAGATCTCCACCGGTTGTTCCGGGTTGGCCATGGGTGTGTTCATCAAGCTGGCTTCGAAAGCGCCAATCTGACCTTTGTGGTCGCGCGGGCTGGCGTTCCAGGTGCTGGGCACCACACATTGGTAGTTTTCAATGCGACCGTCCTTGATTTTGATCCAGTGACCCAGGGCGCCACGAGGCGCGGCGACCGTGCCCACGCCTTTGGCCTCCTTGGGCCAGGTGGCGGGATCCCATTTTTCGACATTGGCGGTGGCGGTATCGCCGGCCTTGATGTTGGCGATCAATTCCTTGAAATCGTCATACATCATCTCGGCGCAATACTGTGATTCCAGTGCCCGTGCCAGCGTGCGGCCGATGGTGGTTGGCATCAGTTGTTTGACGGTGTATTGCGTCTCGGCCATGCCCAAGGCCTTGGGGAATGCCTTGTTGATGATGGCGGCGGAGCTGTCGATCTGCTCCTTGACCCGCTGGCAATTCTGGTTGCCCTGCTGCGCGTGGGCGTAGCCCAGGATGTAGCGCGACAGCGGGCCGACTTCCATCGCATGACCGCGCCAGCGGGGCGACTTGACCCAGGAGTACTTGGCACTTTCGTCGATTTCGTCGATGCGGGTGCGGGTTCCTTTGCTCTTCTCGCCCAATACGTAATTCGGTTCGGTCACGCCATCCCAGCCATGCAGGCCCTTGGTCTCGTCGCCGTATTTGTACCAGCTGTGCGTCACAAACTCCTGCACCTGCTCCGGGTCGCGCACATCAACGGGGTAAATCTTGTCCCAGTTGCCGTCAAGAATGGCGCCGCCCGGCAGCTTTTGTGTGCTGTGGTCGCCCATGACTTTTTCATAGGTGCCGTAGTCCATGACGTTGGTCGCGGCCAGGCCGCCGCCATAGAGCCAGCCGGCGTTCTTGTAGATGGTACCGATGGCCAAGACGTCCGGGATGTAGACGTTGTTGTTGAACTCGATCATTTCCTTGATGCGTTGCTCAACAAAGTTCAGGCGCTCCATATTGACCGGTGCACCCGCCGCGCCCTCCTTATCGAGGTTGATCGCACAGGGCATGCCGCCTACCAGATAATTCGGATGGGGATTTTTGCCGCCGAAGATGGTGTGGACCTTGACCCATTCTTTTTGCAGGTCCAGCGCTTCCAGGTAATGCGTGACGGCCATCAAATTGGCCTCGGCTGGCAACACATAGGCTTTGGAGCCCCAGTAGCCGTTCATGAAAGGCCCGAGCTGGCCGCTCTCCACAAACTTCTTGAGGCGATTCTGGATGTCGCGGAAATAGCCGGGCGACGACATCGGGTGGCTGGGGGACACGAGCTGCTGCAACTCGGAGGTCTTTTTCGGGTCGGCCTTGAGAGCCGACACCACGTCCACCCAGTCCAGCGCATGCAGATGGTAGAAGTGCACCGCGTGGTCGTGCACCTGCAGCGTCTTGGCCATGATCTCGCGGATCAGGTAGGCATTTTTCGGAATCACGATACCGAGCGCGTCTTCCACGGCGCGCACCGACGCCAAAGCGTGGCAGCCCGTGCACACGCCGCAGATACGTTCGACAAAAGCCCAGGCGTCGCGTGGATCGCGGCCCTTGAGAATCACTTCCAGACCGCGCCACATCGTGCCGGTGGACACCGCGTTGCGAATGATGTTGCTGCTGTCGACATTGACCTCGACCCGCATATGACCTTCAATGCGCGTCACCGGATCGACCACAATACGTCGGCCCGTGTTATCCATCTTGAAACCTTGCGTTTCGTATGCACCCATGTTGTTTCCTTGGTTATCTTGTGTTGTGCTCAGTGCTCAGCCGGGGCTGATGCACTTTGGCGGGTGTCTGTCTTCTGGTTGGCGCGCTTGATGGCCGATACCGCGGCGTGGGCGACCGCCGCAGCGCCGACCACGGCCGCCGCGGTGCCGCCGACCTGGTCCGCGTTGGCTTCAACGCCGAACTGATGGATGTCGGTCAGTCGGTCGTAGAACGAACCCTTGTCCCAGAAGCCGTCTTCCGAGCAGCCGATACAACCGTGGCCGGCCTGGATCGGGAAACTCGTGCCTTCGTTCCAGCGCGTGGTCGAGCAGGCGTTGTAAGTTGTCGGGCCCTTGCAGCCGACCTTGTACAAACAGTAGCCCTTGCGCGCCGACTCATCGTCAAAGGCTTCAACAAACTGGCCGGCGTCGAAGTGGGGCCGGCGATAACACTTGTCGTGAATACGCTGGCTGTAGAACATCTTGGGCCGGCCCTGGCGGTCCAGCTCGGGGATGCGGTCAAAGGTCAGCATGTAGGTGATCACCCCGGTCATGACTTCGGCGATCGGCGGGCAGCCCGGCACCTTGATGATCGGCTTGTCGAAGATGACTTTGTGAATCGGTGTCGCCTGCGTCGGATTCGGCTTGGCCGCCTGCACGCAGCCCCAGGAGGCGCACGAGCCCCAGGAGATGATGGCCTTGGCGTCCTTGGCCACATGCTTCAGCTGCTCGATGAAGGGCTTGCCGCCAATGATGCAGCTCATGCCGTCCTGATTCAGCGGCGGGTTGCCTTCCACCGCGAGGATGTAGTTGCCCTTGTACTTGACCATGATCTCTTCGAGGATCGCCTCGGCCTGGTGACCAGCGGCGGCCATCAAGGTGTCGTCATAGTCGAGCGAAATCATGGACAGCACCACATCTTTCGCCAGCGGGTGCGCCGAGCGGATGAAGGATTCGGAGCAACAAGTGCATTCCAGCCCGTGCAGCCACAACACCGGCGTGCGTGGTTTGTTTTCCATGGCGTAGGCGATCTGGGGCACAAAAGCCGGGCCCAGGCCGAGCGACGTGGCGGTCAGGGAGCAGTACTTCAAAAAACTGCGGCGGGATATGCCCTGGCGGCGCATCACCTCGTAAAAAGTTTCCATCTTGGGATGTCTCCAATTGCTTTTTGATCTTCGTAGGTCCCCTCTTGCTTGAGGCATTAGGGGCTGCATCGGCCGGTGTTCATGCACTGGCTTTCTACATATCGCAATTCACGAGCCAAGCTGAGTCAGACCGCGGGAATACCCTTAACACCCGTTTTAAGTGTTTGTTTTTATTGAAGATATTTGGGCGATAGACCCCGATTGACCGAACGACACGTTGGCCCCTGGAAAGTAGGCTTCCGGTTGTGGGTGACTTGTGAAAGCGTTGTTTCCAGTCCGGAGTCGCGGGATGGCAGGCACGTCGTGGTGATCGCAAAAATACCTATTGCCCGGACATTTGAAATGTCTAACCTAGTGTGCGATTAATGACCTGTAGGCACAGTTGATTATTTAAACTGATGTGCGCACTTTGTAAACCTCACTGATGCCGGTATGGCGTTTTCAGTGGGTATATGCATAACAAAGCCTTCCGCTCAAGTGGAAAAACTTTTTGCCGAGATATCCCCGAAAATTAAAACAGGTTTAGCTGGCGAGGCGGCTTGCTTGAGCACACGCTTGGCAGGTGATCAGTTGTTTCATCCGAACTTTTCAAGCATGCGGGCCGAGCGTTCCACCTCAACAATGGCTTGCGCCTCCGATTTGGAATCGTAGACCGCTTCCATCACAGAGCAGGCCATCATCCGGTAAAAAGTCTTGTCCATGGCCTTGCGCGCAGCAGACATTTGTATCGCTACTTCTTCACATGATCGCCCGCTCTGGATCATCTCGATCAATCCGCGCACCTGGCCTTCGATGCGACGTAAACGATTAACCACATCTTTTTGGTGATCAGCGCGATAGTCGGAAACGGGTGTGGCCGACTCGGGTTGATGCGAAATTTTTTTGGTTGCCATGTGAATCCATTGTTGCGATACATAAAACCCTCGCAGTTTGCCAGATTGCCAGATTGCCAGCGTTCAACCTACAAAATTATTTTTGATTTAGTACCCTACCCCGCAGGGTATAGGGTTGATCCTAATGTTCGTTTCTTGATTCTTGAAGCACCATTGATCCACATCAGTAGATGAATTAATTTTCGCCACTGATGCACACCTATCTATCGATGGCAACCGCCTTGAATCAAGGAAATAAAAGTGAACGTTTTTACAAAATATTTGAAATGGCTGCCTTTGGTCGCCGCTGTGCTTTTGACTGGATGCGGCAGCATCAGCACACTAGGAAAACTGGAAGACGGCGCTGGCACTGAAGCCGGCAAGATGTGGGATCGCTGGGTCGACAGTGGTGGCGACATTGCGGTTGCAACAACCTGGGAGCGCAAAGTCAAAGCCGGCTTGACCGTTGCAGACATTGAGCAGGTATTTGCCACCGTTGCGACTGAGCGAAACATGAAGAGCGTGGGCGAATTGCCTCTGTCTAAAGAGTTGGAATCTCGTACCGGTGTCAAGCAAAAATTTCTTAAGGTTTACTCCTATTGCACACCGGCCACCGCCCGCATGATGGTGGACTTTAGTCCGAACATGGGGGCTTATTTACCTTGCCGTTTGACCGTGGTCGAAAAAGACGATGGACTGTGGATTTACACCCTCAATATGGACATGATGGTCAAGATGGGTCGCAAGCTGCCGTCGCCTTTGAAGGAAGAAGCCTGGAAAGTTCGCGAAACCATCTACCAAATGATGGACCGTGCTGCCAAAGGCGAGTTTTAAACCGCGCAACTTAAAAAATATAAATAGGAGGCATTGAATGCGTAAAACAAAGACAGCAAAAGTGGTTCGTAATCTGGCTGCGCTGGCAGTTATGGCTGGACCACTGACAGCGGCCATGGCCACCAATGGGTATTTTTCACATGGCTACGGCATCAAGGCCAAAGGCATGGGCGGCGCATCGGTCGCCATGACGGATGACACCTTTGCCGGTGCCAATAACCCGGCCGCTGCGGCTTGGGCTGGTAACCGGGTTGAAGCCGGCATGGACGTTTTTATGCCCAGTCGCAGCATGGAGCGTACCGGCTCCAATCTCAATGCGTCTGTAGATAGCGGTAGCAACCTGTTTTTGGTGCCTGAATTTGGCTACAACCGGGCAATCAATGACAAACTCGGTGTTGGGATTACGGTCTATGGCAACGGGGGCATGAATACCGATTACGCAAGCGGTCAAATAAATTGTGGCGGTGGCGCTGCAAACGTGCTCTGTGGTTCTGGCAATCTGGGTGTTGACTTGATGCAGTTGGTTGTGGCCCCCACGGTGGCCTACAAGCTCAACGATCGTCATTCCGTTGGTGTCTCTCCATTGCTGGTGATACAGCAGTTCAAGGCATATGGCATCAATAGCTTTGGTCGTATGTCGAGCGACGCTACCAAGTTAAGCAGTGGTGACTATGACCGTAGCACCGGCTTGGGAGTGCGTTTGGGTTATCTCGGCAAGTTGAACGACAAGTTCAGCATTGGCGCATCCTATTCACCCAAGATTGGGATGTCAAAATTTGATAATTACGCTGGTCTCTTCGCTGGTGGGGGGAGCCTTGATATTCCTGAAAACTACACATTAGGTGCCAGTTTTCTGGTGACCCCCGCAGTGACGTTGGCCTTGGACTATTCCCGTATCAATTACAGCGGCGTGCCGTCAATTGCTAATCCGAGTAACCTCGCTGCCCCTTTGGGTTCAGCGAATGGTCCTGGCTTTGGCTGGACTGATATCAGCGTCTGGAAACTGGGTGTTCAGTGGCAGGCTTCCGTGCCTTGGACGCTTCGGGCCGGAATCAACGTGGGGGACAACCCCGTGCAGAGTCGGGATTTGAGCTTTAATATTTTGGCGCCAGGCGTGATCACGAGACACCTGACCCTAGGAGGTACTTATGCCATGTCGCCCAGCACGGAAATGAGCTTCTCTTACATGTATGCCCCCTCCAACTCGGTATCTGGCCCCTCCATATTTGGGGGCACCGAGACGGTCAAGATGTCGCAGCAGGCCCTTGGTATCCAGTTCGGCTGGCGCTATTGAGTTGATCTAGCACGGTATCTTTATGCATCACGCGCCGGTTTTTGACCCAGACGTGATGCATCAAGATCTCATTGGCGCAAATCGGGTGTATTGCATGGCGCAGTCTCCCTTCCGTAATCGTGAGCTGTATGCATAAATTCATTTTTCCCATTTTTTCGCTTGCTCTGACATCTGCTAGTGCCCAGGTTCCCACTATGTTCGAGGGGGCCGACCTCAAGTTGGGTGAAAAATTGATTGCCGAAAGCAAGTGTTCAGCCTGCCATCAGCAGAAGGTGGGCGGAGACGGAAGTGCTATCTATAAACCGGCTGGTCGGGTGAATGCTCCCGGCGTTTTACGGGGCATGGTGGAGTCGTGCAACACAGAACTCAGCCTCGGTCTTTTTCCTGACGAAGTCACCTCAATCGCTGCCGTTTTGAATCGTGACCATTACCGATTCAAGTAGTTTTCAAAAAACCAACAGAACGGCTTAAAGATCAGTAAAAACACCTATGGCATAGTTCGGTCAGTAAAATATATTACTGGTTGCGAATATATAAATATAGACCGTGAAACTCATTGAAGGAGATCGTGTGACGCAAGAAGATTTAAGTTCGGGGAGAGTCCGCAAGGCCCCTGAAAGTTTTTTGAATCGGGACGGAATCAAGACCGTTGTGACCGAAGCCAAGAATGGTCGGCGCGATTTCATTCGCAGCGCATTTGCAGCCGCAGCAGCGGGTGTCGCTGTACCGGCCGTCATGGCTCAGGGTAATCCGGTGCCTGCCGAGGGCGGCGATCCCAATATCCTTAATCTGCCTGAGCACAGCAAGGGTTTGGGGCAGGGGGTAGACCCTGAAGGGAGTTACGGCAAGCCTTCCAAATATGAGGCCAATGTCAAGCGCCGCCAAAGTCCGGGTCTGACTCAGACTACCCAGGCGTCGGTGTCGTTTGCGCCTTTGCAGTCACTGTTCGGTATCGTGACGCCAAGTGGTCTTCACTTCGAACGTCATCACCAGGGTTGGTGGGATATTGATCCTTCCAAGCATCGTTTGATGCTCAACGGCATGGTGAAGTCGCCCAAGGTATTCACCTTGGACGAAATCATGCGCCTTCCCTCTGTCTCTCGTTTTCACTTCATCGAGTGCGGCGCCAACACGGCAGTCGATTGGGGTAATGTCGCGGTGCCGACGGTGCAGTACACGCACGGCATGCTGTCCTGTAGTGAATTTACCGGTGTGCCACTGATTACCTTGCTGGAACTGGCGGGTGCCGATCTCAAGAATGGCAAGTTTGTTTTGGCTGAGGGGGCTGACGGCTCTTCCATGACCCGTACCATTCCCATGAGCCTGATCAAGTCGGGCGAGGTGTTTGTGGCCTATGGCCAGAATGGCGAAATGCTGCGACCTGAGCAGGGCTACCCGTTGCGCCTGATCGTGCCCGGTGTGCAGGGTGTGAGTTGGGTTAAATACCTGCGTCGCATCGAAGTCGGTGACAAGCCCTACGCCACCAAAGACGAGGCTGTTCACTACATTGATTTACAGCCAAGCGGTCAGCACCGCCAATACTCCAGCATTCAGGAATGCAAGAGTGTCGTGACCACGCCTTCAGGTGGGCAGGTGCTGCTTGACAAGGGTTTTTACAACATCACGGGTCTGGCATGGTCGGGTCGTGGCAAGGTCAAGCGAGTGGATGTGTCTGTGGATGGTGGCCGTAATTGGCGTACCGCGCGACTGGAAACGCCTGTCTTGTCCAAAGCCCTCACGCGCTTTAACCTCGACTGGGTGTGGGATGGCAAGCCTGCCATTATTCAGAGCCGGGCCATTGATGAAACAGGTTTTGTGCAGCCCACCTACCAGCAACTTCGCGCTGTGCGTAGCACGCGTTCCATTTATCACAACAACGCCATTCAGTCGTGGTTGGTCCAGGAAAACGGTGAGGTGAAAAATGTTCAGGTTTCGTAAAGCTGTTTTGCTGATTGCGCTATTTGCTGTCGCCGGATTCGCCAGCGCGCAAACCGCCCCTCATTACCCAGGGGTTGGCCGTATGGCAACGCCCAAAGAAGTGGCTGCGTGGGATATCGATGTGCGGCCTGACTTTAAGGGGCTGCCAGCAGGCTCCGGTACTGTCGCCAAGGGGCAAGATATATGGGAAGGTAAATGTGCCCAGTGTCATGGCTTCTTTGGTGAGTCAGGTGAGGTATTCAGCCCGCTGGTGGGCGGCATAACCCCTGAAGATATAAAGACTGGCCATGTCGCGAACCTGACCAATCGCAATTTTCCGGGTCGGACGACTTTCATGAAGGTCGCCTCACTATCAACGATCTGGGACTACATCAACCGTGCTATGCCGTGGACTGCGCCCAAGTCGCTGACAACGGATGAAGTCTATGCAGTGACCGCATTTTTGTTAAACCTCAACGGCATTGTTCCCGATAACTACACTTTGTCGGACAAGAACATCGCCGAAGTGCAGGCCCGCATGCCGAACCGCAATGGCATGACGACCGCGCACAACATGTGGCCTGGTAATGAGTTTGGGGGCATCAAAAAGTCGGACACCAGCAATGTGGCCTGCATGAAGAACTGCGCACCGGAACCCAAGTTGGCCTCCTTCCTGCCGGACTTTGCCCGCAACGCACACGGCAATCTGGCTGAGCAAAATCGGCCGGTAGGGGCACAGCATGGTGCGGACACGACACGTCCTGAAGTCAAGTTGGGTGATGTTGCGCCGGCGCCTGCCGCTCCGGTGGCTGCAGCGCAGACCGTTGCTCAGGTCAAGCCCGCTGCTTCGCCCAAGGCAGACGCATCAAGCGCTGATAACAAGGCTGCTCTGGCATTGCTGCAAAAGAACAACTGCACGGCTTGCCATGCTGTTGACAAAAAAATACTAGGACCCAGCTTCATGGACGTAGCCAAAAAGTATGCCGGCAAGGCGGACTACCTGGCCGGAAAAATCAAGTCGGGTGGATCGGGCGTGTGGGGACCCATACCCATGCCAGCCCAGACTTTGAGTGAGGCTGAAGCCAAGACCATTGGTGCCTGGCTTGCTGCGGGTGCGGGGAAATAGGGTAACTACGAATTCGTTCGTTGTATTTTTTAATTAGTATTGATTTAATCAAGGAGATTCACATGCAAACTCGTCGCAAGACACTCAAGCAAGGCGCCATCTTGGCAGGGCTCCTCGCATCTACGGGCCTGTTTCCGCAGTACGCCTTTGCTTACAACAAGAACGCCTTTGAGGCCAAGACCCTCGCTGATGTTTTGAAGGCTCTCGGAGCCGGTGCACCGGTCGAGAGCAAGGATGTGATTATTGGCGGCCCGGACATCGCCGAAAACGGTGCTGTGGTACCGCTGACGGCCAGCACGTCACTGCCCGGTGTCAAACAGATTTTGATTCTGGTCGAGAAGAACCCGGCTGCCTTGGTTGCCTTGTATAACGTGACTGACAGTGTGGAATCGAACTTTGCCACGCGTTCCAAGATGGGTCAGTCGTCCGACGTGTATGCCGTGGCCGTGATGGCTGATGGCAAGGTATTTTTTGCCAAAAAAGAAGTCAAGGTCACTTTGGGTGGCTGCGGCGGTTGATAACCACCCGTTCCCTATTTTTTCAATTTATTCAATACTGATTCAGGAGTAAAAAAATGGCAGATCCAATGCGCATTCGAGCTCAAGTAGCTGGCGACAAAGCAACCGTTCGTGTTTTGATGAGCCACGAGATGGAGTCCGGTCAACGCAAAGATGCGGCTGGCAAGATCGTTCCCGCCTGGCACATCGAGGAAGTAACCGCCACCCATAACGGCAAGACCGTCTTGACGGCGGAGTGGGGCCCAGCGGTCTCCAAGAACCCGTTTCTCCAGTTCGTTATCAAGGGCGCCAAAGCAGGCGACAAGATCGGCGTGACCTGGAAAGACACCAAGGGTGAAACCCGTACCGACGAAGCCACCGCTTCCTGATTGACGCGGTATTTTTAGATAAGGGTGGGGCTTTGAATGCTTCACCCTTTTTTTCTCATGGCTCGTTTTTAAAACCACAGGAGATCATCATGAGGATGACAAAAACGCTTTCGCTTCTGGCATTGGGTTGCCTTGCTACCACGGCTGCTATGGCGCAGAAGTCGGCCGTTCAAAGCATTGAGGAATACCGTGCCATGCTGCAGGATGGTAATCCGGCAGATCTTTTTGAGGCCAAAGGAGAAGACTTGTGGAAGCAAAAACGCGGCCCCAAAAAAGCTTCACTGGAGAAATGCGATCTGGGCAAGGGCCCTGGCGTGGTCAAAGGGGTGTTTGTCGAGTTACCTCGCTACTTTCCTGATACCAAGAAGGTCCAGGACGTGGAGTCTCGTCTTTTGACTTGCGTGGAAACCCTGCAGGGTTTCAATGCCGCCGAGATTGCCAAAACGGCATTTGACAAAGGCGAGCAGAAAAATATAACGGCGCTCGCCACCTGGATTTCGGCCGAATCCAAGGGTATGAAGTTCAATCTTCCTCAAGCACACCAGCAAGAAAAAGTATTTTTTGAAGTGGGTAAACGTTTGTTTTTTCAGCGCGGTGGGCCACATGATTTTGCGTGCGCATCGTGCCACGGGCAGGACAACACCCGTATTCGCCTGCAGGATCTTCCCAACCTGACCAAAAATCCGGGCGATGGCGTCGGCTTTGCCGCCTGGCCGGCCTACCGTGTGTCCAACGGCCAGATGTGGGGCATGCAGCAACGTCTGAACGATTGCTACCGACAGCAACGTTTTCCGTACCCTGGTTTTGCCAGCGATGCCACTGTGGCTCTGGGGGTCTACCTGGGCGTTAACAGCCAGGGTTCTGCGTCTGTTGCCCCGGCGATCAAGCGCTGATTGTTCAGGAGAAACGTCATGGAAAAACAATACAAAATCATGTTGTCCGTATTGGCAGCGACGGCTATCGTTGCCGGTTGCGCCAACGATCCAGGTTTGATCGATCTGGATAAGTTGACGGCCGATATCGTCAAAGCTTCCTTTCGCGATGAAGGTATTGTCAAGGTGTCTGTGCTCGACACAGATGAAACTAATCGTGCTTGCAGCGCCGCCGACGTGGCCGGTAAGTCGCTCGATGACGCAACGGCCAATGCGCTGCAGGAAGCCAACCTCAAGACCATCAAGTGGCCTTCGGACGGCAAGTTTCTGGGTAACTGGAAAGCGGGCGAGGCGTTGGCACAAAACGGTAGGGGTCTGACCTGGACCGACAAGGCGGATACGCCAAACGGCGGCAATTGCTACAACTGCCACCAAATCGATAAAAAGGAAATTTCCTTTGGAACGATCGGCCCAAGCCTTTACAACTACGGCAAGTTGCGCGGTGTAACGGATGATCCCAACAGCCCAGCCGCAAAGGCCATTGTGGAATATACCTGGGGCAAGATCTGGAACGCCAAGGCCTACAGCGCGTGTTCCAACATGCCACGCGCTGGTCATATGGGCATCCTCAACGAAGCGCAGGTGCGAGACATCATGGCCCTGCTGCTGGACCCCAAGTCGCCAGTTAATCAATAAGTTGAATAAGCAGCGCTCCAACCTGGCCTGCCCGGGTTCCCATTTATTTATCAATTCAGTAGTCGCAAATATATGAACTTAACCAAACGCGAGTTTTTTCAAGTGCTGGGGGCAGGCACCATGGCCGGCATGGGGCTGGGTACCTATGCCGAGGCTGACGCGGCCACGGCTTCCAACGGGCTGTATGACATTCCAAAATTTGGCAATGTGTCGTTCCTGCACATGACCGATTGCCACGCGCAACTCAAGCCCATCCACTTCCGGGAACCCAGCATCAACATGGGGATCGGCTCAATGCGGGGCAATCTGCCCCACTTGGTGGGCGAGCACCTGCTCCGGGTCGCCAAGGTGCGTCCCGGCACGGCCGAAGCCCATGCGTTGAGCTACCTGGACTACGAGAAGGCGGCCCGCCGGTACGGCAAGGTCGGCGGCTTTGCGCATTTGGCCACGCTGGTCAAACGCATGAAGGCCAGCCGTCCCGGCGCGCTCTTGCTGGATGGCGGCGATACCTGGCAGGGTTCGGGTACGGCGCTGTGGACCAACGGCCAGGACATGGTCGATGCCTGCAAGTTGCTGGGCGTGGACGTCATGACCGGCCACTGGGAGTTCACCTTGGGCATGGAGCGGGTGAAGGAAATCATCGAGAAAGACTTTGCGGGCAAGGTTGATTTTGTTGCGCAAAACGTCAAGACCAACGACTTTGGCGACCCGGTGTTCAAGCCCTATGTGATCCGCGAAATCAATGGTGTGCCCTGCGCCATCATCGGCCAGGCGTTTCCCTACACCCCGATCGCGAACCCGCGCTACATGGTGGCCGACTGGGCCTTTGGCATCCAGGACGACAACATGCAGAAGATGGTGGACGAGGCCCGCGGCAAAGGCGCGCAGGTGGTTGTCGTCCTGAGCCACAACGGCATGGACGTGGATTTAAAAATGGCCAGTCGCGTCAGCGGCATTGACGCCATCATGGGCGGCCACACGCATGACGGCATGCCGGTTGCCAGCATCGTCAGCAACAAGGGCGGCAAGACCATCGTCACCAACGCCGGCTCCAATAGCAAGTTCCTGGGCGTGATTGACTTTGACGTCAAGGACAAACGCGTCGCCGACTTCCGCTACAAACTGCTGCCGGTGTTTGCCAACATGCTGCCGGCTGATCCAGAGATGGATGCGCTCATCACCAAAATCCGCGGACCGTATGAAGGTAAGCTGGCCGAAAAACTCGCCTACACCGAAGGCACGCTGTACCGCCGGGGCAACTTCAACGGCACGGGTGACCAGTTGCTGGTGGACGCGCTGATGGACGTGCAGGGCGCCGACATTGCATTTTCACCCGGCTTCCGTTGGGGCACCACGCTGTTGCCTGGCCAGGCCATCACGCGTGAATGGCTGATGGACATGACGGCCACCACCTACTCCTACGCCACGGTGAGCGAGATGAGCGGGGACACCATCAAAACGGTCCTGGAAGACGTGGCCGACAACCTGTTCAACCCCGATCCGTACTACCAGCAGGGCGGCGACATGGTGCGCGTCGGTGGCTTGCAATACAGCTGCAACCCGCTGGCGGGCATGGGCAAGCGGATTGACGATATGCGGCTCAACGGCAAACCGATCGAGGCAGGCAAGAAGTACAAGGTGGCGGGCTGGGCGCCGGTGGCCGAGGAAGCCAAGAGTGCCAACAATCCGATGGTCTGGGATGTGGTGGAAACTTGGCTCAAGGCGCGTGGCGGCAAGGTCTCGGCACGCAAGCTCAATGCGCCCAAGATCACCGGTGGTCTGCCCAATCCGGGCTATGCGGCTTGAGTTGACGCCTCGTTGATGTCAATACGGACCTTACCTTTCATTGATGGGTAGGGCCAAAGGGTAATTTCTTCACCCGCGTGGCGCAGCATGGCAAGCGCCACGCCGAGTTCAGGCGGGCGGGCGCTTGCCCTCGTCAATTCAGTGCGTTGGACGGCAAAACGCTGGGTGCGGCACAATTCACAATATGACTTCATCGGTTCGCTTTCTGCCGGGCACAACCCCGCTGGTGCTTGACTCTCCCCACAGTGGCACCTGTTATCCCGTTGATTTCGATTTTTCCTGTGATCTGGCCGGCTTGCGCCGGGCCGAAGACACCCATGTGGAAAAACTTTACGACTTTGCCCCTGGCCTCGGGGTGGCCTGGATTGAGGCGTTTTTTCCGCGCAGCTACCTGGATGCCAACCGCAACACCACCGAGATCGATACCACCCTGTTCAGTCAAGCCTGGCCGGACCCGGTCGAGACCGATCCGGTGCTTCTGTCGAAGGTCCGGCTGGGCAAAGGCTTGATTTGGCGCTTGACGGATGAAGGTTCTCCTATTTATGACCGTCAGTTGTCGGTGGCCGAGGTGCGCACGCGTATTGACCGTTGCTGGCGTCCCTACCACGCTGCCGTCAGTGCTGCGATTGATGCGGCCCAGGCGCGCCATGGCTACAGCATTCACCTGAATTGCCATTCCATGCCGGCGGTGGCGTCCAGCCATGCCACTGATTTTCCGGGTGAAGCGCATGCCGATTTTGTGATCGGAAACCGTGATGAGTCCACGGCTTCTGCACGGCTATCGCAACAAATTTGTGAGCATCTGGCGGACCTGGGCTACAGCGTCTCCTACAACCACCCCTACAAAGGGGTCGAGTTGGTGCGCCGCCACAGCGACCCGGCGCGGCATCGGCACAGCATTCAGGTCGAGATCAATCGCAAGCTGTACATGAATGAAGAAACGCTGGCGATCACAGGCGGTTTTGCCGCGCTGCAGACCAGTCTGCGCTCGCTGGTGACCCGGCTGTTGCAAACGGACCCGCGTGCGCTTTAAGTGCTATTGAAATAATAGCTACTTGCGCAAGCAGGACGGGGGCTAGAAGGTCTTTTTTATCAACGTTGCGGCCTGTTTCACCAGTGCCGGTCCTTTGTAGATCAGGCCGGTGTAGATTTGCACCACATCGGCCCCTGCCCTGATTTTGCTCACCGCATCCTCGGCGCTCAAGACGCCACCCACCCCAATGATGGGAAAGTCCTTGCCCAAGGCGCTGCGCAGTTGCGTGATGATGCGGTTGCTCATTTCCAGCACGGGAGCGCCGGACAGGCCGCCGGTTTCCTGGGCGTGGGCAAGGCCTTGGACGGCATCCCGGCTCAGCGTGGTGTTGGTGGCGATTACGCCGTCCATGCCGTGACGTTGCAGTGTGGCGGCAATCACGCCCACTTGGGTTTCATCGAGGTCGGGCGCGATTTTGACAAAAATGGGGGTGCGTTTGCCATGTTGCGTAACCAGCGTTTCACGCCGTTGGGCAAGGGCGCCCAGCAGACCATCCAGTGCTTCATCGCTCTGCAGCGCCCGCAGGTTTTTGGTGTTGGGGCTGGAGATGTTGATGGTGACGTAGTCCGCATACGGATAGACACCCTCCAGGCAGACCAGATAGTCATCGGTCGCGTTTTCAATCGGCGTGGCTGCATTTTTGCCTATGTTCAAGCCCAGCAGCATCGGCGGCGCTTTGCTTGCATCCGCCGGTTTGGGCGTACCTGCGTTCTGGCGCTGCTGGTACAAGGCGGAGCGTTTGACGTTCGCAATGAAGGCGTCCAGGCCCTCGTTGTTGAAGCCCAGCCGGTTGATCAAGGCTTCGGCCTTGGGCAGGCGAAACATGCGGGGTTTGGGGTTGCCCGGCTGCGCCAGCGGCGTGACCGTGCCCACTTCGACAAAACCGAAGCCCATGGCACCCAGTCCATCAATGCACTTGGCATTTTTGTCCAGACCGGCGGCCAGGCCCACCCGGTTCGGAAAAATCAGACCGGCCAGTTCAATCGGGTCATCGACCCGGCCTGCGCAAAATGCCAGTTGCAAGGGGGTACCTTGCAGGGCGGCGAGGGATTTCAGGGTTAACTCGTGCGCCGTTTCCGGGTCGAGGCTAAATAAAAACGGGCGGGCTAGGGCGTAGGGGACGAGAGACATCGGATAATTCCTGCAAAGTTCTTGTACAAATTTCTTGTAACTCAACCGATTTTCTCAGATGACCAACCTCAATTCCCCGACTAACGCCGTTCTTTCACAAGACGAACTCAAAACCCTGGTGGGCCAGGCCGCGCTTCAGTACGTCGTGCCGGGCGAAATCGTCGGCGTCGGCACCGGCTCGACCGTCAATAAATTCATTGATGCACTGGCTTCCATGAAAGACCAGATCAAGGGCGCCGTGTCGAGTTCGGTGGCCAGCACCGAGCGCCTGCTGGCGCTGGGCATCCCGGTTTTTGATTCCAACGACGTGGATGAGTTGTCGGTTTATATCGATGGCGCTGACGAGATCGACGGCCACGGCCATATGGTGAAAGGAGGCGGCGCGGCGCTCACCCGCGAGAAAATTGTGGCGGCCCAATCACGCAAGTTTGTCTGCATCGCCGATGAGTCCAAATTGGTTCAGACGCTGGGCAAGTTTCCCTTGCCGGTTGAAGTGATCCCGATGGCCGCCAAGCGGGTGATACGCCAGTTTGCCGCCATGGGTGGCCAGGCGCAGGTGCGCCTGAAAGACGGTCAGCCGTTGGTGACTGACAACGGCCAGATCATTGTGGATGTCATGGGCTTGCAGATTGCCGATCCGCTGACGTTCGAGATGCAAGTGAGTCAGTGGCCAGGCGTGGTGACGGTGGGAGTTTTTGCCGTTCAAAAAGCGAAAGTCTGCCTGTTGGGCACGGCCAGTGGCGTCAAAACGCTGACTTTCTGAAATTTTGCGGGGCTGACTTTTAGCGCTGTCCCGCACGGATCAAAACTTGATGCCCGCCGGATTGGACCGGGTGTCCATTGATGGCGGGCTTGGCTCGGCTGGCGCACGCTGGGTTGGGTTTTGGGATTCGGGGCTGGGGGTTGCCGGCTTTTGCAGCGTGACCAATGGCGATGCGGCCGGAGCTCGGTAGTTGGCGGGCAAGACCGAAGACTTGGGGTAGCCTGCTGCATCCAGAAACTGCGTCCACTCGGCATCCGCGAAGCCCTTGATCTGTTGGCTGCCAATGGTTAAAAATGGCAATGAGCTCTCGCCGCTGAGGCGTTGCAGAGATTCAACGTCTTCCGCGGTGTTGACGGTTTTTTCGGTAAAGGGAATGCCGCGATTGCTCAGCAGCGCACGGCCCGAGCCACAGGGGGCACAGTTGCTGGACGTGTACAGGGTCACCGGGTACTTGCTGGCCACTTGGCGCAACTCGTACGGCAGTGTGCTGCCGCCACCCACTGACTTGCCTCCAACCCCCGTGGCGGTAGGCTTGTCGGACGCTAGCGGTGGTTTGTCGGAAAAGGTAACGCGGCCGTCAGGCCCCACCACCCGGTACACCATTTGGGCTTGTGCCGGGCCTGCCGTCAGCAGCATGGCGGCACAAACGGCCGCTAAGAGCTGCGCATGCCCAGCCAAAATGTTCTGACGGGTTGACTGGATGGTGTTGTTCATGACAGTGACTCTGGTTACTTGTGGCCGGACATGCCCTGATGGCGCAGCAAGGCCTCCAGATTGGGTGCGCGCCCACGGAAGGCCTTGAACGATTCAATCGCGGGGCGGCTACCGCCGGCTTCCAGGATGGCTTGCCGGTATTTTCGACCGGTCTCGACATTGGGCAAGCCACTCGGTCCAACCGTTTCCTCAAAGGCGGCATAGGCATCGGCGCTTAACACCTCGGCCCATTTGTAGCTGTAATAGCCGGCGGCATAACCGCCCGCAAAAATATGGCTGAAGGTATGGGCCGTGCGGCTCCAGGTGGGCGGCTGCAGCACGGATACTTCGGCCCGCACCTGGTTCAACAAGGGCATCAGATCCAGCGCCGGGTCGTGGGCGGTGTGCAGCAGCATGTCGAACAACGAAAACTCGATCTGGCGCAGGGTTTGCATGCCACTCTGAAAGTTCTTGGCCGCCAGCATTTTGTCAAACAGCACGCGCGGCAGCGGCTCGCCGGTATCGACATGGGCGGTCATGTGGCGCAACACATCCCACTCCCAGCAAAAGTTCTCCATGAACTGGCTGGGCAACTCCACCGCATCCCACTCCACGCCGCTGATGCCGGACACATCGCGCTCGTTGACCTGTGACAGCAGGTGATGCAGGCCGTGACCAAATTCGTGAAACAGGGTGGTGACATCGTCATGCGTCAGCAGGGCGGGCTTGCCATCCACTCCCTCGGCAAAGTTGCATACGAGATGCGCCACCGGTGTTTGCAACTGGTGTGTGTCAGGGCGCAACCAGCGGCCGCGCACGTCGTCCATCCAGGCTCCGCCGCGCTTGCCGGTGCGTGCCGACGGGTCCAGATAGAACTGGCCCACCAAGCTGCCCGCACGCTCAATGCGGTAAAACTCGACGCTCGGGTGCCACACGGGTGCGCTGTCTGGTTTGATGTTCACATCAAACAGCGTTTCAACGATCTTGAACAGACCGGCCAGCACCTTGGGCGCGGTGAAATACTGTTTAACTTCCTGTTCGCTGAAGGCGTAGCGGGCTTCCTTGAGCTTCTCGCTGACATAAGGCCAGTCCCAGGCTTGGGGGGCGGGCAGGTTCAGCTGTTGCGTGGCAAATTCGCGCAGGTCGGCCAGATCCTTCTCCGCATAGGGGCGGGCCTTGCTGGCCAGATCGCGCAAAAAGGTGATGACCTGTTCTGGCGACTCGGCCATTTTGGGCACCACCGAGAGCTCACCAAAGTTGCGGTAACCCAGCAACTTGGCTTCTTCCAGTCGCAAAGCCAGCATCTCGTTGATCAGGGCCGAGTTGTCGAACTTGCGGGTCTCGGTGTCGGACTGGTCGGAGGCGCGCGTGACGTAGGCGCGATACAGCTTCTCACGCAGAGCACTGCTGCGGGCAAACTGCATCACGGGCAGGTAGCACGGCATTTTGAGGGTGAGCTTGTAGCCTTCTTTGCCTTCTGCTTTGGCAGCGGCCAATGCCGTCTGCTTCACATCGTCGGGCACACCGTCGAGTTCAGAGGCCTCGGCATAGTAGGCAAAGGCGTCGGTGGCATCCAGCGCGTTCTCACTGAACTTCTGCCCCAATTCGGCCTGGCGTTCCTGAATGGCTGCAAACCGTTCGCGGTCTGCGCCGATCAATTCCGCGCCGCCCAGCACAAAGTTGCGCATGGCGTTTTTATGGGCCTGGCGTTGTTCCGCGTTGAGTGAAGACGGATCAATCGCCTTGTATTTGGCATACAGGCGTTCATCGGCCCCAAGCCGGGTAAAGAACTCGGTGACTTTGGGCAGGGCTTCGTTGTAGGCCGCCCGCAACTCGGGCGTGTCGGCCACGCTGTTCAAGTGGCTCACCGCGCCCCAGGAACTCCCCAGCTTTTCAGTCGAGACATCCAGCATGCTGGCGATGTCACTCCAGCGCGCCGGAAAATCAGGTGCCGTCACCGTTTCCAGCGCAGCATTGGCATCGACCAGTAACTGGTCGATGGCGGGCGCCACGTGTTCGGGCTTAATCCGGTCAAACAGTGGCAGATCGTCGAAAGAAAGCAGAGGATTGTTCATGAGGGCTTATGTTGCGGCGCGTTCTGCGGCTTCAAGGGTGTTGACCAGCAACATCGTAATCGTCATGGGGCCAACCCCGCCCGGCACCGGGGTAATGAAGCTGGCTACTTCCTTCACGCCGGCAAAATCGACGTCACCGCACAGCTTGCCTTCATCGTTGCGGTTCATGCCCACGTCAATGACGACGGCGCCGGGCTTGACCATGTCGGCGGTCAGCACGTTGCGCTTGCCGACGGCGGCGACGATCACGTCGGCCTGGCGGGTGTGGTAACCGATGTCCACGGTGGCGCTGTGGCACACCGTGACCGTGGCATTGGCTTGCAACAGCAGCAGTGCCATCGGTTTGCCCACCGTGTTGCTGCGGCCAATTACCACCGCGTGTTTGCCGCGCAAATCGATGCCGGTGCTCTCGATCAGCTTCATGCAGCCATAAGGCGTGCAGGGCCGAAAACCGGGTTGCCCTGTCATCAACTCACCGGCGCTCAGGGTGGCGTAACCGTCCACGTCTTTGGTTGTGGAAATGGCCTCAATCACCTTGTGCGGGTTGATGTGTTTGGGCAAGGGCATTTGCACCAGAATGCCGTGAATCGTGGGGTCCACATTCAGCGCGGCAATGCGCGTCAGCAGATCGGCTTCCGACAAGGTGGCCTCGTATTTCTCGAACACTGAATGGACGCCGGTGTCCAGACAGCCCTTGACCTTGTTGCGCACATAGACGGCACTGGCGGGGTCTTCGCCCACCAGGATGACGGCCAAGCCGGGCGTTACACCGCGGGCCTTGAGGGCCAGGGCGCGCGTGGCGACATCGGCGCGCAGACGGGCGGAGAGGGCGACGCCATCGATGATCTGGCCGGTTTGTTGAGTTGTCATAGTTTCGGTTTCACAAGTAAAAACGCCCGCTGGTCCTTATGGGGCGGGCATTGGTAGCTATAAATATAGTAGCGTCAAGCTTTTGCTGTGGTTTGTCCCAAAGCAATTTTCAGGAGGTCGGCGACGGTATTGGCGTTGAGCTTTTCCATGATGTTGGCGCGGTGCGCCTCCACCGTCTTGATGCTGATGCCCAGGTCGTCGGCAATCTGCTTGTTCAGGCGCCCGGCCACAATGCGCTCCAGCACCTGCGCTTCGCGCAGCGTCAGGCGGGCCATGAGCGCGCCTCGGCTGGCCGCATTCTGGTGTTCCGCAAAGGAGTCTTTGGCCTGGTCGAGCATGCGCTCCACCAGCGCCACCAGTTGATCTTCCTTGAACGGCTTCTGGATGAAATCCATTGCGCCTTTTTTCATGGTGTCCACGGCCATGGGAACGTCCCCGTGGCCGGTGATGAACACGATCGGCAGCGGCGAGTGAATCTCGATCAGGCGGCTTTGCAGTTCCAGCCCGGTCATGCCGCCCATGCGGATGTCCACAATCAAACAAGCCACTTCGCGCGCGTCGTAACGGCTTAAAAAAGACTCGCCGGAGTCAAAGCAACGAACGCGGTAGTCCTTGCCCTCCAGAAGCCACTGAAGCGAGTCGCGGACCGCTTCGTCATCGTCCACCACGTAAACCGTGCCTTTTTTCGGTATCAAACTCATGCTTTACCTTGGTGTCCTTGGTTATCAGTGCGGGAGTTGCGCCATCGGCTGCGGGGATTCTGTCAAGGGAATCCAGAAGGAAAAACAGCACCCTGTTACCTCGGCGCCATTGTAGAGGTTCTCGGCTTTCATTCGGCCCATGTGCGATTCCACAATCGAGCGGCACAGGCTCAGACCGATGCCCATGCCTTCGGCCTTGGTCGAATAGAAAGCTTCATAGAGCCGCGCCATCACTTCGGGCGCAAGCCCCATGCCGGAGTCCACGACCGTGAATTCAATCACGGGTTTGTCATCGACCTGTTTGGGGGCCACCCGTAAATTGACGCTGCGCTGGGCCGTGGGGCGCTGTGCCGAGTCAATCGACTCGGCCGCATTTTTGAGCAGATTGACCAGGACTTGCTCGATCAAAATCGGGTCCACTAACAGGGCTGGCATGTGAGGCGCCACATAGTGCGTGAGTCGCACATTGCGGCGACGCAGTTCAATGTCGGCCAACTCAACCGCTTCGTCCACCATGCCGGAGATGACCGCCAGCGACCGATTGGGCTCGCTGCGTTTGACGAAGGAGCGAATGCGCTGAATGATCTGGCCGGCGCGATGTGCCTGCTTGGCCGTTTTTTCCAGCGCACCCAACAAATCTTCTTCACTGATTTGGTGGGCCTTGATGCGCGACACCATGCCGTTGCAGTAGTTGTTGATGGCGGTGAGCGGTTGGTTCAACTCATGCGCCACGCTGGACGCCATTTCACCCATGGTGATCAAGCGGCTGGCGGTTTGCGCCCGCTCGGTCTGTGCCGCTGATTGTTCTTCGGCGAGCCGGCGTGCCGTGATGTCAGTGGCAATCACCATCTGCGCCAGGCGACCATCGACCCAGCTCAAATACCGGGTGCGCACCTCCAGCCATTTGCCTAACGGTTCCAGGTAGATTTCTGAACTCTCGGCCTCGGTGTCGGGCAGCGAGCCCGTGGGCAGGCCCGCGAAGGCGTCGACGTTGTCCAGCGACTCATCGCTGGGCGGCGTCTCGGGCACACCCGCCTGGGCGACCAGTTGCAGGTGGCCCCCGGCCTGGATGCCGAACCAAAGACGGTACAGCTTGTTGGCAAACAACAACTCGTCACTGCCCAGCGGCGCCACCGAGATGGACGCGTCCAGCGCTTCCAGGACGGTGGTGAAACGTTCATGCGATGCTGACAGTTGCTCGCGAACCCGGTTGGGTTCGGTAATGTCCGTCATCGAGGTCATCCAGCCGGTCTGGATGCCATGGGCGTCAATCAGTGGTGACACGTACAGCCGGGCATCAAAGAGCGAGCCGTCGCGCCGCTTGACGTGCATTTGCATGCCGCCCGGCTGGACTTTTCCCTCCAGCTCTTCTTCCAGACGGAAGGCCAGCGTGTTCTGATCTTCTTCCGGCCAATACGGGAAAGGTGCGGTTCGCCCTACCAAGTCAGATTCACTCCAGCCGGTCATCTGGCAAAAAGCCGCGTTCACGTAGGTGATACGGCCATGCAAATCCAGCGCCCGCATGCCGGTCAGCATGGAGTTTTCCATGGCCCGGCGAAAGCTTGTTTCTGAAATCAGTGCTTGCTGGGCCTGCAGGCGACGGCGGGTATGGCGCCAGTTGGCAATCAGCATCCAGGCCGTCATCATGCTCAGAGCGGTTACCAGCCAAAACAGGCCACTGCCGATTACGCCCAGTGAGGTGCGGTAAGCCTGGCCCCGGATGACGAGGCCGTTGCCCACGGGGGAAACCGGCACTTCGTAGCTGTTGACCGGACTGGCCCAGGGCATCAGTCGGGTGGCAGGGTTGCGGGCCGGAATGCTGGTGCCCGCCAGCAGGCCACCTTTGGCATCGTGGAATGAAATAGCGTATCGGGCTGACACCTCGGCCGGGACGCCATAGCGAAACAAACCATCGACCGAGTATTCAGCCAGCAAAACACCCGAAAAACCAGCGCGTTCGGTTAAGGGGATGTGCAGTTGCAGCGGGGCGGGGGCGTCCGTCGTCGCCAAACTCTGCGAGTAAATAGGTTGCTGCAGTTCCTGGGTCAGTTTGAAGGTGCTTTCGGTTTCACCCGTTTTGAGGGTGCTTCCCACGGCACGAAGCTGATTAACCGACAGACTGGCCGTGCCAAAGGTGGCCCTGATGCGTCGACGCTGATCGATCCAGGTCAGGCTTTGTAAATCAGGGTTCTGGTTGATCAGTGCCTCTGCCCGACTCAGGAATTCGTCGGGATCCAGTTCATTGTTGGAAATCTCGCGGGCGATTCGCATGAGCTGCTCCTGTCGCTCCAGCAGGCGCAGCCGCAGACGCTGTTGTGTGTATTCCACATCCCGCTGGACGGCTTCCTGTTCCCGCTCAATTTCTTCTATTCGCAAGTAACCAAACGCGGCCACGATGGCCGCCAGAAAAAGCAGCACCGCCGCCAGCGGTGCCAATACGGCGAATCGATCCTGCCGTTGCGGCGTCAAGCGCTGCCACCAGCGCTTCAACCGGGCCACAGGGGGTAGATTCATGGGGCTGGGAAATGAGATTGGTTGCTGTGGCAAAGACATGCTGTCAAGTGTATGCGGCGCACTGTTTTTATGAATGATCAAGCTTCATTTGATTATTAATATTTCTTAATATGAAATGATGATGCGCCATTTGAAATATTCAAATAATTATGAGAGAATTAATTTGCCGTGTTAAAAATCGCGTCAGATTAGTAAAAAAAACCCAGGAGACAAGCATGTCAGCAGTTCCCGAGAATTCATCAGGCTCACCCGCGCAAGATGCGGACAGTCAGGAAACCCGAGAGTGGATGGACGCCCTGTCCGCCGTGATTCAGAGCGAAGGCCCCGAACGCGCCCATTTTTTGCTGGAGCAGTTGCTCGAGCATGCCCGCCAAAGCAGTATCGATATGCCGTTTTCGGCCAACACCGGCTATGTCAACACGCTGGAGCCGGATCAGGAAGAACGTTGCCCCGGCAACATTGAAATTGAGGAGCGTCTGCGCTCCTACATGCGCTGGAATGCGATGGCCATGGTGGTCAAGGCCAATCGTCATCACCCGGTGGATGGCGGCGATCTGGGTGGCCACATTGGCTCGTTTGCCTCACTGGCACACATGTTTGGGGCCGGTTTTAACCATTTCTGGCATGCCGAGAGTGAAAACCATGGCGGTGACTGTCTCTATATACAAGGCCACGTTTCCCCAGGTGTTTACGCTCGCGCTTATCTGGAAGGACGCTTGACGGAAGAGCAGTTGCTCAACTTCCGCCAGGAAGTCGGTGGCAATGGCCTGTCCAGCTATCCGCATCCCAAATTGATGCCCGAGTTCTGGCAATTCCCGACCGTATCGATGGGCTTGGGCCCGCTGATGGCGATTTACCAGGCGCGCTTTTTGAAGTACCTGCATGCCCGCGGCATTGCCGATACGGCAAACCGCAAGGTCTGGGTGTTTTGCGGTGACGGCGAAATGGACGAGGTGGAATCGCTGGGTGCCATCGGTCTGGCGGCGCGCGAAAAACTGGACAACCTGATTTTTGTCATCAACTGCAATTTGCAGCGTCTGGATGGTCCGGTGCGCGGCAACGGCAAGATCGTGCAAGAGCTTGAAGGCGAGTTCCGCGGTGCCGGCTGGAACGTGATCAAGTTGTTGTGGGGCAGCGAGTGGGATCCCCTGCTGGCCCGCGACAAAGACGGTGCGTTGAAGAAGCTGATGATGGAAACGCTGGACGGCGATTACCAGGCCTTCAAAGCCAATGACGGCGCTTATGTGCGCAAACATTTCTTTGGCCGTGACCCGCGCACGCTGGAGATGGTCGCGCACATGAGCGACGACGAAATCTGGGCTTTGCGCCGGGGTGGTCATGATCCGAAAAAGGTCTATGCCGCTTACGCCGCTGCCGTCAAACACGAAGGCCAGCCGACCGTGTTGCTGATCAAGACCGTCAAGGGTTTTGGCATGGGCAAGAGCGGCGAGGGCAAGAACAATGTGCACCAGACCAAGAAGTTGACCGATGAAGATATCAAAATCTTCCGTGACCGTTTCAACATCCCGATCCCTGACAGCCAGCTCGCGGAAGTGCCGTTTTACAAGCCAGCGGACGACACGCCTGAAATGCAGTACCTGCACGAGCGGCGCAAGGCGCTGGGTGGCTACTTGCCACACCGCCGGACCAAGGCGGACGAGCAATTTACCGTGCCCTCGCTGGAAACCTTCAAGTCGGTGATCGAACCCACGGCCGAAGGCCGCGAGATTTCGACCACACAGGCGTATGTGCGCTTTTTGACCACGTTACTGCGCGACCAGGCCTTGGGCCCGCGTGTGGTGCCGATTCTGGTGGACGAGGCCCGTACCTTCGGCATGGAAGGCCTGTTCCGTCAGATCGGCATCTACAACCCGGAAGGCCAGAAATACACGCCGGTCGACAAAGACCAGGTGATGTATTACAAGGAAGACAAAAAGGGGCAGATCCTGCAGGAAGGCATCAACGAAGCCGGTGGCATGAGCAGCTGGATTGCCGCGGCCACCAGCTACAGCACCAACAACCGGATCATGATCCCGTTCTACGTGTACTACTCGATGTTCGGCTTCCAGCGCGTGGGTGACTTGGCCTGGGCGGCCGGTGACATGCAGGCGCGTGGCTTCTTGCTGGGCGGCACTTCGGGACGCACCACGCTGAACGGCGAAGGTCTGCAGCACGAAGATGGTCACAGCCACATCATGGCCGGCACGATTCCGAATTGTGTCAGCTACGACCCCACGTTTGCGCATGAAGTCGGCGTCATCCTGCACCATGGCCTGAAGCGCATGGTGGAGAAGCAGGACAACGTCTATTACTACATCACCTTGCTGAATGAAAACTACCCCATGCCCGGTCTGACCGCTGGCACGGAAGAGCAAATCATCAAGGGCATGTACCTGTGCAAGGAAGGCTCCAAACTGACGCCGCGCGTGCAACTGTTGGGCTCCGGCACCATCCTGCGCGAATCGATTGCGGCACAGGAGTTGCTGGAAAAAGACTGGGGCGTCGCCGCCAATGTCTGGAGCTGCCCCAGCTTCAACGAACTGGCGCGGGACGGCCAGGACTGTGAGCGCTACAACCTGCTGCACCCAGCCGGTGAACAGCGCGTGCCGTTTGTCGGTCAGCAGTTGGAAAAACACACCGGCCCGGTGGTGGCCTCGACCGATTACATGAAGGCGTATGCCGAGCAGATTCGTTCGTTCATCCCGAAAGGCCGGCCTTACAAGGTGCTGGGCACCGACGGTTTTGGCCGCAGCGATTTCCGCAGCAAGCTGCGCGAGCATTTCGAGGTCAATCGCCATTACATCGTGGTGGCGGCGCTCAAGGCCTTGAGCGAAGAGGGCACCGTGCCGGTGGCCAAAGTGGTGGAGGCCATTGCCAAATACGGCATCCAGACCGACAAGGTCAATCCGCTTTACGCTTAAAAAGAACAAGGAGCACGCATGTCTGTAATAGAAATTAAAGTGCCGGATATCGGTGACTTTTCCGATGTGACCGTCATCGAGTTGATGGTCAAACCCGGCGACACGGTGAAAGCCGAGCAATCCCTGATCACGGTGGAGTCGGACAAGGCTTCGATGGAAATCCCGTGTAGCCACGCCGGGGTGGTGAAAGAACTGAAAGTTGCGCTGGGCGACAAGGTGAAAGAGGGTTCGCTGGTGCTGCTGCTGGACGTGGCGGTGGTGGCCGATGCGGCGCCAGTGCCTAAATTTGTGGCTACGGCCCCTGATGAGCCTGTGTTGGAGTCAAAACAGGCGCCAGCCCCCGCCGTTTCTGAACAAGTAGCTATAAATTCAGTAGCAACTGCTGCCGCAGCCGTGAGTCCGGCGGCCAGCACCGGCCCGGTCGAAGTCCGGGTGCCGGACATTGGCGACTTCAAGGACGTGGCCGTGATTGAGATCATGGTCAAGCCGGGCGACAACATCCGGCTGGAACAGTCGCTGATGACGGTGGAGTCCGACAAGGCGGCGATGGAGATTCCGTCCAGCAGTGCCGGTGTGCTCAAAGAGCTCAAGGTCAAGGTCGGCGACAAGGTCAATATTGGCGACCTGCTGGCGATTCTGGAAGGCGTCACGCCGGTGGCTGACGCCGCGCCCGCACCTGTGACAACGCCCGTTGCGGCGCCAGCGCCGGTTGCTCCGGCCGCTGTGTCTGCCGCGGCTGTCGTTGCACCAGCCGCCGTGCTGGCGGTGCCGGCCCACAACCCGACCGCTGCCCCGGTCGGTCTGCCACACGCCTCACCCTCGGTTCGCAAATTTGCCCGCGAACTGGGCGTGCCCTTGAATGAAGTCAAAGGCAGCGGTCTGAAAGGCCGCATCACCGATGCGGACGTGCAGGCCTTTACCCGCTCCGTCATGAGCGGCGCGATTCAAACGCTGGCGGTTGAGGCCAAGGCCAAGAGCGCCGGGGCTGGCACTGATGGCGCCGGTCTGGGCCTGATTCCGTGGCCCAAGGTGGACTTTGCCAAGTTTGGTCCGATCGAGCGCAAAGAGATGTCGCGCATCAAGAAGATCAGCGGCGCCAATCTGTTGCGCAACGCCATCATGATTCCGGCCGTTACCAACCACGACGACTGCGACATCACCGATCTGGAAGCCTTCCGCGTCTCCACCAACAAGGAGAACGAGAAAGCGGGCATCAAGGTCACCATGCTGGCGTTTCTGATCAAGGCCTGCGTCGCCGCGCTGAAGAAATTCCCCGAGTTCAACAGCTCGCTGGATGGCGATGCCCTGATCTACAAGCAGTATTACCACATCGGTTTTGCCGCCGACACGCCCAATGGCCTGATGGTGCCGGTGATCAAGGATGCCGACAAAAAAGGCATCATGCAAATCTCGCAAGAGATGGGCGAGCTGGCGAAAAAGGCGCGCGATGGCAAGTTGAGCCCGGCCGAAATGTCGGGCGCTTCCTTCACCATTTCCAGTCTGGGTGGCATTGGCGGGCGTTACTTCACGCCCATCATCAATGCGCCTGAGGTGTCGATTCTGGGTGTCTGTAAATCGACCATCCAGCCGGTGTGGGATGGCAAGGCGTTCCAGCCGCGCCTGATGTTGCCGCTCAGCCTGACCTGGGACCACCGGGTGATTGACGGTGCCGCGGCGGCGCGCTTCAACGTTTATCTGGGCCAGATCCTGGGCGATTTCCGCCGGGTCTTGTTGTGACGAACCCGGGCCGTTCGCTGTGACCACCGTGGTTGTCGTCAAAAAGGCTGGACAGGTGGCCATTGCGGCGGACACGCTGGTGACTTTTGGCGATACCCGCCTGAGTCACCGCTACGAGCCCAACAGCAAACTGTTCAAGGTGGACACGCCCACGGGCGTGAGCTATGTGGGCATTGCGGGCACCGTGGCGCACTTTCCGGTGCTGCGCAAGGCCATGACGGCCTTGCCCAAAGACCAGCTCAAGCTCGGCAGCAAAGACGACGTGTTTGACACCTTCACCCGGCTGCACCCGCTGCTGAAGGAAACGTTTTTCCTGCAGACCAAAGAAGACGACAACGATCCGTATGAATCCAGCCAGTTCAGTGTGCTGATCGCCAATGCCTCCGGCATTTTTGGCTTGTACAGCTACCGCGAAGTGTTTGAATTCAACGAGTTCTGGGGCATCGGCTCGGGGCGTGGCTTTGCGCTGGGCGCCATGCACGCCACTTGGGGCCGGACCAAAACCGCCCGTGAATTGGCCACCATTGGCGTCCAGGCCGGGTGCGAATTCGACAAAAATTCCGCTGGACCGATTGAAGTATTCACGGTCAAGCTCAAAAAGTAAAAAGAGAGAGAGACGACATGGCAACCATCGACATCAAAGTACCAGACATCGGCGACTTCGCTGAAGTGACCGTCATCGAACTCATGGTCAAAGTAGGCGACACCATCCAGCCTGACCAAAGCCTGATCACGGTGGAGAGCGACAAAGCCTCCATGGAAATCCCCTCCAGCCATGGCGGCGTGGTGAAGGAGCTCAAGGTCAAGCTCGGCGATAAAGTGAAAGAAGGCTCTGTGGTGCTGCTGCTGGAGGCGGCCGGTGAAGCCTCCGCTCCAGTTTTAGAGCAAAAACAGGCTCCAGCCCCCGTCGCGCCTGCGCAAGCAGCTACACAAACTGTAGCAACTCCCGCCGTTGCCGTGGCTGCATCGCCAGCGCCTGCTGCCGCTTCCTTTGCCGGCAGCGTCGATCTGGACTGTGACCTGCTGGTGCTCGGCGCCGGCCCCGGCGGTTATTCGGCCGCCTTCCGTGCCGCCGACCTCGGCCTGAAAGTCATACTGGTCGAGCGCTACGCCCAGCTGGGGGGCGTCTGCCTGAACGTGGGTTGCATCCCGAGCAAGGCGCTGCTGCATGTGGCCGCCGTCATGGACGAAGTCAGCCACATGGCGGCCCTCGGCGTCGATTTTGGTGCGCCCACCGTCAACGTGGACATGCTGCGCGGCCATAAAGAAAAAGTCATCACCAAGCTCACCGGCGGGTTGGCGGCCATGGCCAAGATGCGCAAAGTGACCGTGGTGCGCGGCTACGGCGCCTTCGTCAGTGCCAACCATGTGACGGTGGAAGAAACCACCGGCAGTAGCCAAGAAAAAACCGGCAAGACCCAAACCATTGCCTTCAAGAAAGCCATCATCGCCGCCGGTAGCCAAGCCGTTCGCCTGCCGTTCATGCCAAACGATCCGCGCGTGGTGGACAGTACCGGCGCGCTGGCTTTGAAAGAAGTCCCAAAGCGCATGCTGATTCTGGGCGGCGGCATCATCGGCCTGGAAATGGGCACGGTGTACAGCGCACTGGGCGCGCGCCTGGACGTGGTCGAAATGATGGATGGCCTGATGCAGGGCGCCGACCGCGACCTGGTCAAGATCTGGCAAAAGATGAACGCGCCGCGCTTTGACAACATCATGCTCAAGACCAAGACGGTGGGCGCCAAAGCCACACCCGAAGGCATTGAGGTGACGTTTGCGGCAGCGGAAGAGGGCGGCAGCGCCCCGGCGCCACAGACCTACGACCTGGTGCTGCAAGCGGTGGGCCGCACGCCCAACGGCAAGAAGATCGCCGCCGAAAAAGCCGGCGTGGCCGTGACGGACCGTGGCTTTATCAACGTCGACATCCAGATGCGCACCAATGTGCCGCACATCTTCGCCATCGGCGACATCGTCGGCCAGCCAATGCTGGCGCACAAGGCGGTGCACGAAGCGCATGTGGCGGCCGAAGTGATTGCCGGCGAACTGCAGGGCAACAAGGAACTGGCAGCCGCCGCCTTCAACGCCCGGGTGATTCCGAGCGTGGCCTACACTGACCCCGAAGTGGCTTGGGTTGGCCTCACCGAAGACCAGGCGAAGGCGCAAGGCATCAAGGTCAAGAAGGGCCTGTTCCCCTGGACCGCCTCCGGCCGCGCCATTGCCAATGGCCGCGATGAAGGCGTCACCAAACTGCTGTTTGATGATTCGCCGGAAGCGCACGGCCACGGCAAGATTCTCGGCGGCGGCATGGTCGGCACCCACGCCGGCGACATGATTGGCGAGATTGCCCTGGCGATCGAGATGGGTGCGGACGCGGTGGACATCGGCAAGACGATTCACCCGCATCCGACCCTTGGGGAATCCATCGGTATGGCGGCGGAAGTGGCGCACGGTAGCTGCACGGATTTGCCGCCAGCACGCAAGTAAATCACTAAAACGCTACTAATTCAGTAGCTGGCCGCGCAGTCTCTATGGGGGCTGCGCGGCTTTTTTATTGACAAGAACGCCACCATATTTCACCCTGGCGTTAGCTTGATGCAATATTTGCATGGGTTTTTTGGGTAAACCCTAGGCGGCCCAAGTTCCAACAACACTACAGTTCATGTGTCTGACCAACAAGCCAGTTTCCATGTTGTTTGCTGAGCCGACTGCGGCCCTTGACCCCGAGTGGAGAGTGAGGTACTCGACGTCATAGTGACACTGGACAAGGAGGGGATGACCATGAGGGTGGTCTCCCATTAAATTGGCTTTGCTCTCAAGGTGGCCAGTCGCGTCATCTTCATCGACGTGGGTCGATCCATTCTGGAAGACGGCTTGAAAGACGAGTTTGTTGGCCATCCTGAAAATCGGCAGCCCCGGATCAAGAATTTTTTGAACAAGATTTTGCAGGGTTGATCTGCCTCACCAAGCGCATACCGGATATACCTATGTTTAATTCACTCTCTCTGGCCCGACGGCTGTCTTTTGGTTTTATCAGTGTGCTTGTTTTGCTTTTGGCAATCGCTATGACGAGCGCCTATGCATTGCGTCTTTTGGGGCGCAGTGTGCAGCAAATTGTCCAGGTGGACAACCACAAGACCCGGCTTGCGAATGAGTTGATGGAAAGCATCAGCGAATTGGCCATTCGGTCACGATCGGTCACCTTGTTCACCGAAATGGACCGCAAGGCACTGGACCTGGAGACGCAGGCAGCCAAGGCCGCGATGGGTTCATTTGCCAAAACAGAAACAACACTCGCAGCACTGCTGACCGGCGGACAGGGAAGCCCGCAGGAGGTTGCGCTGATGGCAGACATCTCGAAGGCCGCCAAAACGGTGTTTCCCGAAGTCACCGCCGCATTGGCACAGGCAGATGATGGAGACACGGTGGCTGCTGTATTGACCCTCATGAACCGGGTACACCCCGCCGAACTGGAGCTGCGGTCCAAGGCAAATTCACTCATTGATTTGCAACGAAAGCTGACAGAAGCCGCGAGTATTGAAGCGCAGGCCCTTCAACAGGAAGCACTTGTCGTTGAGTCTGTCTTGGTGATTTCCGCCTTGATCTTGGGGGGCGTGATTGCCTGGCGAATCACCCTCAGCGTAACCGCACCTATTGCTAGAGCCATGGTCGTTGCGGAGCGTATTGCCATGGGGGACTTGTCGTCCCAAGTGGAGGTTCGCATCTTCGATGAGACCGGTCGTTTGTTGCAGGCCATTGCCTCCATGCAGGATCGGTTGAAAGGCCTGGTGGGTGGTATTCGGCAATCGGCCGAATCTATCAAGATTGCAAGCGCTGAAGTTGCTTCCGGTAACCTGGATCTCAGTAACCGCACCGAAGAGGCTGCGACCAGCTTGCAAGATACGGCGCACTCCATGGAAAGCCTGACCAGTATCGTTGCACAAACCGCGCAGTCCGCCCGCAAGGCGGATCAGCTGGCGAGTTCGGCCGCACAGGTCGCCGCCCGGGGCGGCTCGGTGGTGTCTGAAGTGGTCAGCACCATGGGCGAGATCCATGCCAGCTCATCCAGGATTTCGGACATCATCTCGGTCATCGACGGCATCGCGTTTCAAACCAATATCCTCGCGCTCAATGCCGCAGTTGAGGCCGCTCGGGCCGGAGAACAAGGGCGCGGGTTCGCCGTGGTAGCGTCCGAGGTGCGCACGCTGGCCGGCCGCTCCGCAGAGGCGGCCAAGGAAATCAAGGTGCTGATCAACGCCAGTGTTGAACGGGTCGAACGCGGCACCCGGCTGGTGGCAGACGCCGGTAAAACTATGCGTGAAATCGTGGATTCGGTTCAGCTGGTCACCACCACCGTTGGTGAGATCACCGCGTCAGCCACGGAGCAAAGCGAGGGTATCAGTCGCATCAACGCCGCAATTTCAGCGTTGGACGGGGTAACCCAACAAAACTCGGCGCTGGTCGAAGAAGGGGCCGCCGCTGCGGAAAGTCTGAAAGATCAAGCGGGATTGCTGTCTGACGCGGTCAGCACGTTCAAGCTGGATCGCAAAGTCAAGCCCCGCGTCCATGCAGCTCAGCTTCGGTCGGGCATAAACCCGAATCTGGGTGCATGCCCACCGCTCCAGTAACTCAGCCGAAGAACCAGTAGCAAACACCGATGGAAGCCAGTACGCCGGACAAATCGGCCAGCAGTGCGCAGCCCACGGCATGCCGCGCGCGCTGGAGGCCCACCGAGCCGAAGTACACCGCCAGCACGTAGAAGGTGGTTTCGGTGCTGCCTTGCATCGTGGCCGCCAGCAGTGCCGGGAAACTGTCGACGCCATGGCTCTGCATGGTCTCGATCAGCATCGCCCGTGCTGCACTGCCGGAAAAAGGTTTGACCAGCGCCGTCGGCAAGGCATCGACAAAGCGCGCGTCCCAACCGGTCCAGCCGATCAGGGTGCGAATGCCGTCCAGGCCCAAATCCAGGGCGCCGGAGGCGCGCAGCACGCCCACCGCACACAGCATGGCCACCAGATAGGGCAGCAGATTTTTAGCGACCTCGAAACCTTCCTTGGCGCCTTCAACAAAGGCCTCGTACACCGGCACTTTCCTCACCGCACCGACCAGCAGAAACAGCAGAATCAAGCTGAACAGCGTCAGGTTGCCCAAAAGCGACGACAGCGCTGCCAGCGCGGTGGCCGACAAGCCGGCCAGCACGGCCATACCGCCGCCCAGCAGCAGCGCACCGGGAATCAGGTAGCCCAGCACCACCGGGTCCCAGAGTTTCAGCCGCTGCATAAAGGCGACCGACAACAAGCCGGCCAGGGTGGAGGCGCTGGTCGCCAGCAGAATCGGCAAGAAAACCAGGGTCGGATCGGCGGCCCCCTGCTGGGCGCGGTACATGAAGATGCTCACCGGCAGCAGGGTCAGCGATGAGGCGTTCAGCACCAGAAACAGAATCTGCGCGTTGCTGGCCGTGGTGGTGCTGGGGTTGAGCGTCTGTAATGCTTTCATGGCCTTCAGGCCAATCGGTGTGGCTGCGTTGTCCAGCCCGAGGGCGTTGGCGGCGAAGTTCAGCGTGATCAGTCCGAGTGCCGGGTGGCCGCGTGGCACCTCCGGCATGAGCCGCGCAAATAGCGGCCCGAGCAGCCGCGCCAGCCAGTCCACCAGCCCGGCGCGTTCGGCAATGCGCAAAAAGCCCAGCCACAAGGTCAGGGTGCCGAACAAGATCACCATGACTTCGACCGACAACTTGGCCATGGCAAACAGGCTCTCGACCATCGACGCAAACACGGTCGGGTCGCCGCCCAGTAGCCAGCGCGAAAGCGCCGACACGGTGGCGACCAAAAAAAATCCAAGCCATAGGCCATTCAGCATCCGTCATCCCTCGATTAATGCTGGCAATGATAGCTGGGCAGGGAGCGGCGACAGTCCCTGGCTAATTGCCATAGTTTGTCGAAATGCTCCTTAATTAATAGCTGTCTATGCAATAGATACGAGGGCTAGCGTCTGATTTCTATCGCGCAAGCGGTGGGTCGCACACCCAGCGGCAAGATTCTCGGCGGTGGCATGATGGGCGCAGACGCGGTGGATATTGGTAAAACCATTCACCCGCATTCGACGTTGGGTGAGCGCATCGGCATGGCGGCGGAGGGTGGTGCACGGTAGCTGCACGGATTTGCCAGCGGCCAAAAAGTAGGCGTCAGGGCGGATTGTTGACCTGGCCCTCCGGCTTGGTTGTTGCCCTGCAATCCGGGGTCATTTTTTGGCATATTCTCCTTGCGGAATACGTAATTTTGACTATAAATGACAGGCGGTAAAGCCCGCATTTGTCCTTTGCCCGGGCCTGCGTCAATGGTATTGCGCGTTGGTTCGAGCCTTTTCATCATTAGTTTCATGAGGAGGTTGAAATGACACGTAAATACATTGATTGCCGCGAATTCCCGAGTGAGATGAATTGCACGGTGGCTCTATCGGCCGACTCGGATAATGAGTTGCTGGCTGCCGCCGTACAGCATGCAGTCGCCATCCATCAGCATCAGGACACACCGGAATTGCGCGCACAGCTCAAGCAATTGTTCAAGGAAGGCACGCCGCCGCTGGTGGCTCAGCGCAGAGAGACCGCCTGATACGCGAGTGGATAACTAAGCTGCTTGCGGCGTTGCGGGTGGGCGTGAGTCTGACAGGCTTCGCCAAGTCAACGCTGTGAGCCAGAATCTGATGGGTTATGCGTGTCCAGGCCGCAATTCCAGCGCATGAAAGACCTTGATTGCGGCCCAAGCGTCGTTGGCAGAGTAAATAATCTGGCTCTCCGTCAATTGCCTGTTCGACCAGTTGGAGGTGGTGGCCTTCCGTGACTTCAAAAAACGCTGGTTGAACATCACCGCCACGGCACCCCGGACGCCAATTTCTTTTGCATAACCTCTATCCCGGAAGACGTCATTGAGATCGAGTACTTTTTTGGGACGGACACCCAAAGTACGCATGATTTGCACATGGTCACCCGCCAGACCAAATCCCACTTTGGTAATGCTTTCAGACAGCAGCAGGGCGGACACGGTCTCACAGCACCCCGCATCATGCAACTGAAAAATATAGGCTTTGTGCAGGGTGGAGAATTGCACCACGTGCGGTCCTTCAGAGACTTCAGCCCTGACAAACGTCGGTTTTGATTCCGTATCAAATCCCAACACGCTACTTTTTTCAAGTGCCTGAAATGCCTCAGATGCTTGTTGCTGCGTGGAAACGACAATGATGTTCTCTAGTCCGAGCCGGCTCAGGGGCTCAAGACCCGCTATCTCATCTTTGCTCGGTGACGGTAAATAGGGCATCAGTTTATTTTTTCTTGCCGAGGGCCACGCGAAATTCTTCCAGCTTGGCTTCGTAGTCAGCGGCATCGCCATAGTCTAGAAAGCGGTTGTAGTGCGCATGGGTGCCGAGAATTTTGTGCGCGTGTTTGATCGGACAAAAATACTCTTCGGTGCGGGCCAGAATCTCGCCCATATAGCCCATGAGTCCATTGCCATATTCGCAGTAGGTACAGTGAAATTTCTCGATGAAATTGAGATAACCGAGGTGACGGCGGTCAAACACGATGTAGTCACCGCGTCGCACTTTGGTGATGCCGTAGATAGGGAAACAGGCCCACTGGTAGAAGCTGACAAAAAAGTCCAGCATCATCAGCGGGAACACCATGCCGTAGATGATGGGGCCGGTAATCAGGTTTTGCGGACGGCTGGTGACGAGCCAGCGAAAGAAATTGGTCTTGAGTTTGCGGTGCGCTGCTTTGACCGAACTTTCAAACTCGACCCGCTTGCCCTTGATCTGGAAAAACATCGTGCTCTCTTTTTCCTGCACTGCAGTGCGCAGGTCATTTTCAAGCGCGGCCATTTGGGCCAGTATTTGGGAAATTCGATCGTTCATGGGTTTCCTGTACAGGCCATTAACGCCAGTCTGATACTCGACAGCGGGCTAAAAATTACAGGTATTTTGGGCTTGTAGCCCTGATGGAGGCTGCGCACATTGCTATATAAAATATAGCAATGTGGATGGGATTCAGCGTACCGCTGGCTCAACTGCCTGCACAGCCTGACGAGAGGGGGTCTCTGGCTGGGATGTTGGCACCCGACGCGCGCCGTCAAAGCGGTGGCGCCAATACGCGAGGCCCATGTCTTCTACCCGCACTTCAGAGCCGGGTTTGGGGGAGTGAATGAATTTGCCTTCCCCGACATAAATGCCGACATGGCTAAAGGCGCGGCGCATGGTGTTAAAAAACACCAAGTCACCAGGTTGCAGGTCGGCCCGCTCAATTTTTTCGGTGGCTGCTGCTTGTTGTTCTGCTTTACGGGGCAGGAGCAGGCCGACTGATTGCTGGTACATGGCCCGCACAAAACCGCTGCAATCAAAGCCGGATTCCGCCGTATTTCCGCCGCGCCGGTAAGGCACACCCAGAAAACCAACCGCCGTAACGACCAACTCGGAAGCTTTGTTACCCACCGACTGCCGTACATGGTCAATCCGTGCCAGCAGCCCTTTGTCGGCCAAGAGCTTGTCCATGTCATCATTTGCACCGGGAGGACTGGCCTGCGCACTGGCAGCAAACAAAAGGGCAATAAGGGTGGCAGTGATACGCATCGCGCGTAGCATACGGGCAGTTCATGCTCTCTGTCAAGGTGAAGTTTTTTCTAAATGACGCTCGCAACTTGTTGAGTTGCATATGTTTTTAAGGTTTTCTATGTTCAATGCATTGCTCCTGGAAAATACCGATGGGTTTACGGCCTCGGTTCGACAGTTGGAAGATTCACGCCTTCTTAAGGGTGAAGTCGAGGGTGATGTGACCGTTGCGGTTGCCTACTCGACCCTGAATTACAAGGATGGTCTTGCCATCACCAATAAGAGCCCGGTGGTACGAAGCTGGCCCATGGTGGCAGGTATCGATGGCGCGGGCACGGTGATTGAGTCCAGTCATCCGGCCTGGAAGGCGGGCGATGTATTTGTCCACAATGGCTGGGGCGTGGGTGAAACGCACTGGGGCTGTCTGGCCGAGAAAGCGCGCCTCAAGGGCGATTGGCTGGTCAAGTTGCCCGCCGTCTTTACCCCGCGCCAGGCCATGGCGATTGGCACGGCGGGCTATACCGCCATGCTGTGCGTTTTGGCGCTGGAAGACCATGGCGTCAAACCGGAGGCGGGTGAAGTGCTGGTCACTGGCGCTACCGGTGGTGTTGGCAGCGTCGCGATCGCCTTGCTGGGCAAGCTGGGCTATACCGTGGTGGCGGCCACCGGCAAGGCGGGGGAGGCGGCGTATCTCAATTCGCTGGGGGCCACCAGCATCATCGACCGCGCACTCCTGTCCAATCCCGGTAAACCGTTCCAGAAAGAGCGCTGGGCGGCGGTGGTCGATCCAGTTGGTTCCCACACCTTGGCCAATGCGCTGGCACAAACTCGCTATGGCGGCGTGGTGGCCGCCTGTGGCTTGGCCCAGGGCATGGATTTGCCGACCACGGTCATGCCCTTCATTTTGCGCGGCGTGACGCTGGCGGGTATTGATTCGGTGATGGCGCCGCTCGCCAAACGGCAGCGCGCCTGGGACCGCCTGGCGCGTGACCTGGACCCCACTTTGCTGGAGTCGATGATTGAAGAGATCCCACTTGAAGCCGCCATTGCCAAGGCGAATGATTTGATGAGTGGCAAGGTGCGAGGCCGGGTGGTGGTCAAGACTGGCCGCTAAATTTGGTGCGGCTTGAATGATCCTGCCAACACTGTGGGCACGGGTGACAATCAGCCCATGAGCTACACCCTGACCCTCAGAACATTTGAAGAGACCTCTGACACAGCGCGCCGCGAAGTCGAGAAACGCTTTCGCAATGCGCTGGACGGCGCCTTGGGCAGTGCCAGTCTGGTGGCGCCCACCTACAAGGCCTATTTGCAGATCGTGGGCGTCTACGGTGAGGCCCCTGACCTGGAGGCGCTGAGTTCCGCCGAGCGAGAAGTGTTTGACCAGTGGCAGGCCGCCGAGGCCGCTGCCATGACGGCCGCTTTCGGGCCGCACCGCTATATGGACGAGGCGCGATTCGAAATCGGGGTTTAAGTGGGTCACCTGACCTGGACAAAAGTAAACCCGTCACCTGCGGTTTAATCAGGGATTGCCAGAAATAGCTCAACCTCTCCAGAAAGTTTGCCATGTTGTTAGACGCCGCTGAATCCCAACTTGTCCTGGTGGACTATCAAATCCGCCTGTTGCCCGCCATTTTTGAGGGCGCCCAGGTGGTCGCTAACGCTGTACGACTGGGGCAGTTGGCGCGGTTGATGGAAGTGCCCGTGTGGGGCACGGAGCAAAGTCCGTCCAAGCTGGGCGCGAACGTGGCCGAGGTCAAGGCGTTGTGTGCTCAGACCTTGAGCAAAATGCATTTCAGCGGCGTGGAGGAGGGCTTGGGTGAATGGTTACGGCCACCTGCCAAGCCGGTGGGCGGCAACGCCCGCAGCTTGCCCAAACACCTGCAAAAGCCTGCATCGAATGCGGATGAACGTAACACGGTGGTGATCGCCGGTTGTGAAACCCATATTTGCCTGCTGCAAACGGCCTTGGATTTGCTGGAAGACGAATTCGATGTCTGGGTCGTGACCGATGCCTGCAGTTCGCGCACCGAGCGCAACCGGGACGCCGCGTTTGACCGTCTGGCCGGCGCCGGGGCGGAGTTGGTGACAACCGAAATGGTGGCGTTTGAATGGCTGCGCACGGCAGAACACCCCGCATTCAAGTCAGCGCAAGCCCTGATCAAGTAAGTTACCACCGGCCTTGTCGGGTTGCGGGTGTGGGTGCAAGTCAGACTGTTGCAAGTTGATTGCTCATAATTATGAATGCAGTCTACTGATTAGACCGGAGATAAATTATGTCAACGTATGCAGATTTTCACAACCGCTCACTCACCGAACGTGATTCATTCTGGGCCGAGCAGGCCCAACTCATCGAGTGGAAAACCCCGCCCCAAAAAATTTGCGACTACAGCAATCCACCATTTGCCAAATGGTTTGTGGGCGGCACCACCAACCTGTGTCATAACGCGGTAGACCGGCACCTCAAAGAGCGAGCCGATCAGGCGGCGCTGATTTTCGTCTCAACGGAAACCAACGAGGAAACGGTGTATTCCTTTCGTGAGTTGCACGCCGAAGTGCAGCGCATGGCAGCTTCTCTCCAAGAGTTGGGTGTACAAAAAGGCGATCGGGTATTGATTTACATGCCCATGATTGCGGAAGCGGCGTTTGCCATGCTGGCCTGCACCCGCATTGGCGCGATTCATTCGGTGGTGTTTGGTGGTTTTGCCTCGGGCTCGCTGGCGTCGCGCATTGAAGATGCGGAGCCCAAGCTGATTATCAGCGCCGACGCTGGTTCGCGCGGCGGCAAGGCGGTGGCTTACAAGCCCCTGCTGGACGAAGCCATTCGCCTGTCCAGCTACAAGCCCGACGCCGTGTTGCTTGTCGATCGTGGGTTGGTTGCTATGAATTTGGTTGCTGGCCGCGACCATTTGTGGGGAGCCTTGCGTGAAAAACACTTGAATACAGTGGTGGACTGTGAGTGGGTCGATGCCACCCACACCAGTTACACGCTCTACACCAGCGGCACGACCGGCAAGCCCAAAGGCGTGCAGCGCGACACCGGTGGTTATGCCGTGGCGCTGGCTGCCAGCATGAAGCACATTTACTGCTGTAATCCGGGTGAAACCTTTTTTTCCACCAGCGACATTGGTTGGGTAGTTGGCCACAGTTACATCATTTATGGACCGCTGATTGCTGGTATGGCGACCATCATGTACGAGGGCTTGCCCACGCGCCCGGATGGCGGTATCTGGTGGAGCTTGGTAGAGAAATACAAAGTGACCGTGATGTTCAGTGCGCCCACTGCGGTGCGGGTACTCAAAAAACAAGATCCGGCCTTGCTCACGAAATACGATCTGTCCACTCTGCGCGCCTTGTTTTTGGCCGGCGAGCCTTTGGACGAGCCTACCGCACAGTGGATCAGTCAAGGTCTGGGTAAACCCATCATCGACAACTACTGGCAGACCGAAACCGGTTGGCCGATCCTCTCTCTTTGCAATGGTGTTGAGCCAGCGTCCAGCAAGTTCGGTTCTCCGGGCAAGGCGGTCTATGGTTACGACGTCAAGTTGCTGGACGACCAGACTGGCGAAGAATTGACGGGCCCGAACCAAAAAGGCGTGGTCGCCATTGAAGGCCCGTTGCCTCCGGGCTGCTTGCAGACGATCTGGCGTGACGATGATCGTTTTGTCAAAACCTATTGGTCCAGCGTGCCAGGAAAAATGGTTTACAGCACGTTTGACTGGGGCATCCGCGATGCCGATGGCTACTTCTTCATCCTGGGTCGTACCGATGACGTGATCAACGTCGCCGGGCACCGCCTCGGTACCCGCGAGATTGAAGAGAGCATTTCTGCCCATCCCAATGTGGCCGAGGTGGCGGTGGTGGGTGTGGCCGATCAACTCAAAGGCCAGGTGGCCATGGCTTTTGCCGTGGTCAAGGATGCCAGTCTGCTAACTGATGAAGCTGCACGCCTCAAACTTGAGGCTGAGATCATGAAGCTCGTGGACCGGGATCTGGGCGCCGTGGCGCGTCCAGCACGCGTTCGGTTTGTCAGCACACTGCCGAAAACCCGCAGCGGTAAGCTGTTGCGGCGGGCGGTGCAGGCGATTTGTGAAGGGCGTGATCCGGGGGATCTGACCACCATGGACGATCCGGCCGCACTGCAACAAATCAAGGATTTGGTAACAGGTTAGTTCGGCGCTGCTTGCCAGCGTCTCTATTGGGTGCTGCTTTTGGTGGCACAATCGCGTGAGTTACTCGGCCCTTCCATGCCACAGTCGCATCCGCCAAACGGTTCAGCCGTGACGCGGAAGGTTAATCAACAAACAGCTTTAACCAGCTAATGTTTCCCTCAGGGAAACGAAGGTCAGCGGAAAATGAGTGAGACAAACTCGGTTTTTAAAGCCTATCAGGCCAACACCTATCTTTTTGGTGGCAACGCACCGTACGTCGAAGAGATGTACGAAAACTACCTCGCCAATCCGGCGAGCGTGACAGACTCCTGGCGAGATTATTTCGATGCCTTGCAGCATGTGCCTGCCGTCGATGGCAGCAATGCCAAAGACGTTCCGCACCAGCCAGTCATCAATGCCTTTGCCGAGCGCGCCAAACGCGGCGGCACCAAAGTGGTGGTGGCAAACGTCGATGTGGAGATGGGACGCAAGCGCACTGCTGTTCAGCAGTTGATTGCGGCTTACCGTAATGTTGGCCAACGCTGGGCCGACCTCGATCCTCTCAAACGCACCGAACGCGCGAACATTCCTGAGCTTGATCCCTCTTTCTATGGTTTCGGCGACGCTGACCAGGAAACTGTTTTCAATACCAGCAACACCTTCTTCGGCAAAGAGACCATGTCTTTGCGCGAGCTGATGAATGCCCTGCGTGAAACCTACTGCGGCACCATTGGCGCCGAGTACATGTACACCAGCGACCAGAATCAAAAGCGCTGGTGGCAACAAAAGTTGGAGAGCATTCGCAGCAAACCCAGCTTCAACGGCGAGAAGAAGAAACATATTCTCGATCGTCTGACGGCTGCGGAAGGCTTGGAGCGTTTCCTGCACACCAAGTACGTGGGGCAAAAACGCTTTTCTCTTGAAGGGGGCGAGAGTTTTATTGCCTCCATGGACGAGCTGATTCAATCGGCCGGAGCCAAAGGCGTGCAAGAAATCGTGATCGGCATGGCCCACCGCGGTCGTCTGAACGTATTGGTCAACACGCTGGGCAAGATGCCTAGCGACCTGTTTGCTGAGTTTGACCATACGGCACCTGAAGATTTGCCAAGTGGCGACGTCAAATACCATCAAGGCTTCAGCTCTGATGTTTCCACCGCTGGTGGCCCCGTGCATTTGAGCCTGGCGTTCAATCCGTCTCACCTTGAAATTGTTAACCCGGTGGTGGAAGGCTCTGTGCGCGCACGCATGGATCGCCGCGCTGACCCCTTGGGCAAGCAAGTTTTACCGGTGTTGGTGCACGGTGACTCCGCTTTTGGCGGTCAAGGCGTGAATCAGGAAACCCTGGCTCTGGCGCAGACGCGTGGCTACACCACGGGCGGCACGGTTCACATCATCATCAACAACCAGATCGGTTTCACCACCTCCGATCCGCGTGATATGCGCTCCTCCGTGTATTGCACCGACATCGTCAAGATGGTTGAGGCACCGGTGTTGCACATCAATGGGGACGATCCTGAAGCCGTGGTGCTGGCAACGCAATTGGCTCTCGAATTCCGCATGGAGTTCCGTCAAGACGTGGTGCTGGACATCACCTGCTTCCGCAAGTTGGGCCATAACGAGCAAGATACCCCCGCGCTGACACAGCCGCTGATGTACAAAAAGATTGCCGCTCACCCCGGTACCCGCAAGATGTACGCCGACAAGTTGGCCGCGCAGGGCTTGGGCGAGACCTTGGGTGATGACATGCTGAAGGCCTACCGCGCAGCGATGGACTCGGGTAAGCACCCGATCGATCCGGTGCTGAGCAACTTCAAGAGCAAGTACGCAGTGGATTGGGCTCCGTTCCTTGGCAATAAATGGACCGATGCGGGCGATACCGCCATTCCCATGTCCGAGTGGAAGCGCCTGGCTGAAAAAATCACCACCATTCCCGAGAGCGTGACACCGCACCAACTGGTTCGCAAGGTCTATGACGACCGTGCCGCCATGGGGCGGGGCGATGTTCCGGTGGACTGGGGCATGGGCGAGCACATGGCTCTCGCTTCCTTGGTGGCCAGCGGCTACCCGGTTCGTTTGTCGGGCGAAGACTCTGGTCGCGGCACCTTCACACACCGTCACGCGGTCATTCATGACCAAAAGCGTGAAAAGTGGGATACGGGCACCTACGTGCCCTTGCAAAATGTGGCAGAGGCACAAGCCCCATTCGTCGTCATCGACTCCATCCTGTCGGAAGAGGCGGTGCTTGGCTTTGAATACGGCTACGCCTCCACTGATCCGAACACCATGGTGATCTGGGAAGCCCAGTTCGGCGACTTCGCCAACGGCGCTCAAGTGGTGATTGACCAGTTCATCGCTTCGGGTGAAGTGAAGTGGGGCCGTGTCAATGGCATCACGATGATGTTGCCTCACGGTTATGAAGGCCAAGGCCCTGAGCACAGCTCGGCGCGTCTGGAGCGCTTCATGCAGTTGTCGGCCGACACCAACATGCAGATCGTGCAGCCCACCACGGCCAGCCAGATCTTCCACGTGTTGCGTCGCCAGATGGTGCGTAATCTGCGCAAGCCGCTCATCATCTTCACGCCCAAGTCGCTGTTGCGCAACAAGGATGCCGCGTCTCCGTTGTCGGAGTTCACCAAAGGCTGCTTCCAGACCGTGATTCCCGAGAGCAAGTCGCTCAAGGCGGACAAGGTCAAGCGCGTGGTGGCCTGCTCTGGCAAGGTCTATTACGACCTGGTGAAAAAGCGTGAAGAAAAAGGTGCTGACGACGTCGCGATTTTGCGTGTCGAACAGTTGTACCCTTTCCCGCACAAAGCGTTTGCCACTGAGCTCAAAAAATATCCCAATGCGACTGACCTCGTTTGGTGCCAGGATGAGCCACAAAACCAGGGTGCCTGGTTCTTTGTCCAGCATTACATCCATGAAAACATGGTGGAAGGCCAAAAACTGGGTTACTCAGGTCGTGCGGCTTCTGCCTCTCCGGCCGTGGGTTATTCGCACCTGCACCAAGAGCAGCAAAAATCGCTGGTTGAAGGTGCGTTTGCCAAGCTCAAAGGCTTTGTGCTGACCAAATAAGCTTCTTTTAAATCAGTTGGGGGCAGATTAAGCGTCTGCCCCGCAGACTTTGAAAAAACAAACACCGAAAGATTGATATGGCTATCGTAGAAGTAAAAGTTCCCCAGTTGTCAGAATCCGTGGCTGAAGCCACCTTGTTGCAATGGAAGAAAAAAGTCGGTGACGCGATTGCGATCGACGAAATCCTGATCGAAGTCGAAACTGACAAGGTCGTGATGGAAGTACCCGCACCCGCAGCGGGTGTGTTGGTTGAGTTGCTGGTTGGCGACGGCGCTACCGTGTCTGCTGAGCAGTTGATCGCCCGCATTGACACGGAAGGCAAAGCTGGCGCGGTGACAACCGCCGCGGCTGTTGCTGCGCCGGCAGTCGCTGCAACTTCGGTGGCGGCCTCTGCTGCCACCGGTAACTCCATGGCAGGTGTGGCCATGCCTGCGGCTGCCAAATTGATGGCCGACAACCAGCTCGCTGCTGGTTCTGTTGCCGGCACGGGCAAAGATGGCCGCGTGACCAAGGGTGATGTATTGGGTGCCGTGGCCGCTGGTTCTGCACCTAAAGTTGCAGCGGTTACCGCAATGCCTGCCAAGGCTGCAGTGGCTTCGTTGCCTCAAGTGGCGATGTCGGTGGCGTCCTTGGGCGATCGTCCTGAGCAGCGTGTGCCGATGAGCCGTCTGCGTGCCCGCGTGGCTGAGCGCCTGCTGCAATCACAGTCCACCAATGCCATTCTGACCACTTTCAATGAAGTCAACATGGGCCCCCTGATGGAAATGCGCAAGCGCTTCCAGGACAAGTTCGAGAAAGAGCACGGCATCAAGATTGGCTTCATGAGCTTCTTCGTCAAGGCTGCGGTGCACGCCCTCAAGAAGTTTCCAGTGCTCAACGCTTCGGTTGACGGCACCGACATTGTTTACCACGGCTACTTTGACATCGGTATCGCCGTGGGTTCGCCCCGCGGTTTGGTGGTGCCCATCCTGCGCAATGCCGACCAGATGAGCTTTGCTGATATCGAGAAGAAGATTGCTGAATACGGTGCCAAAGCGCGTGACGGCAAGATGAGCCTGGAAGAAATGACCGGCGGTACCTTCTCCATCTCCAATGGTGGTACGTTTGGCTCCATGATGTCCACCCCCATCATCAACCCACCCCAGTCGGCCATTTTGGGCGTGCATGCGACCAAAGACCGTGCCATGGTGGTCAACGGGCAAGTGGTGGTGCAACCCATCAACTACCTCGCCATGAGCTACGACCACCGCATCATCGACGGCCGCGAAGCCGTGCTGGGCCTGGTGGCGATGAAGGAAGCGCTGGAAGACCCAGCTCGTCTGCTGTTCGACATCTAAGCAGCACGCCTGACAGACCCACCCATGTGGACGGACGCCAAGTCCCTCCCGTCGGTGGGTTTTTCTACAACAAAATTTAAGGAATTCTCATGAGCAAACAATTCGACGTGATCGTCATCGGCGGTGGTCCTGGCGGCTATATCGCGGCCATTCGTGCTGCGCAACTGGGTATGAACGTCGCCTGTGTCGACGAATGGAAAAACGCCAAAGGTGGCCCGGCTCTGGGGGGTACCTGCACCAATGTGGGCTGCATTCCCTCTAAAGCGCTGTTGCAGTCGTCCGAGCACTTTGACCACGCCAATCATCACTTTGCCGATCATGGTATTTCGGCTACGGGTGTGAGCATGGATGTGGCCAAAATGGTGGCGCGCAAGGACACCGTGGTCAAGCAGAACAACGATGGCATTCAGTACCTGCTCAAGAAAAACAAGGTGGCCTTTTTTCACGGCCGTGCCTCCTTTGTGAAAGCGGTCGAGGGTGGTTACGAGCTCAAGGTGGCCGGTGCCGCTGAAGAAAGCATTGTTGGCAAGCAGATCATTGTGGCGACCGGTTCCAATGCACGGGCTCTGCCGGGCACGCCGTTTGACGAAGAAACCATTCTCTCCAACGACGGTGCATTGCGCATTGGTGCGTTGCCGAAACGACTGGGCCTGATTGGTTCCGGCGTCATCGGACTTGAGATGGGTTCTGTTTGGCGTCGTCTGGGTTCTGAAGTCACCATTCTGGAAGGCCTGCCCACATTCTTGGGCGCGGTGGACGAGCAAATCGCCAAGGAAGCACATAAAGCTTTCGTCAAGCAGGGACTCAAAGTCGAACTCGGCGTCAAAGTCGGCGAGATCAAGACGGGCAAAAAAGGCGTGAGCGTAGCCTGGACCAATGCCAAGGGCGAAGCCCAGACGCTGGAAGTGGACAAGCTGATCATCTCGATTGGCCGCACACCCAACACCATCGGCCTGAACGCCGAAGCGGTGGGCTTGGCGCTTGACGAACGTGGTGCGATTGTGGTGGACGAGCAGTGCCGCTCCAACTTGCCTGGTGTGTGGGCGGTGGGCGACGTGGTGCGTGGCCCGATGCTGGCGCACAAGGCCGAAGAAGAGGGCGTTGCCGTAGCTGAGCGCATTGCCGGTCAGCATGGCCATGTCAACTTCAACACCATCCCCTGGGTGATTTACACCAGCCCCGAGATTGCCTGGGTCGGTCGCACCGAGCAACAGCTCAAGGCCGATGGCGTCGCCTACAAGGCCGGTACCTTCCCGTTCCTGGCCAATGGCCGTGCCCGTGCGCTGGGTGACACGACCGGCATGGTCAAAATGCTGGCCGATGCCACGACAGACGAAATTCTGGGCGTTCACATTGTCGGCCCCATGGCCAGCGAATTGATCGCCGAGTGCGTGGTGGCCATGGAATTCCGGGCCAGCAGTGAAGACCTCGCCCGCATCTGCCATGCGCATCCTTCCTTGAGCGAAGCAACCAAGGAAGCCGCGTTGGCGGTGGACAAGCGCACGCTGAACTTCTGATCTGGTTATTGATGAAAATAGCTGTTAGCCCCCGTGCAGTCTGCGCAAGCAGCTATTTAATTAATAGCGTTTCAAGGTTTTCTCTGTGAGCGTCAAAAAAGCCTATCAAGCCGAGCTCGTCGCCCGCGGCTATACCGCGGATCCTGCGCAGTTGCGTGCCGTGGATGCCTTGGAACGTTGTGCCCACGAGTGGGCGAAGTTCAAGGAAAAGCGCTCCAATACCCTCAAAAAGCTGATTAATCGGCCCGACATTCCACGCGGCGTCTATATGTACGGTGGGGTCGGGCGCGGTAAAAGCTTTTTGATGGATTGCTTTTTTGGCGCGGTCCCGTTGAGGCGTAAAACCCGGCTCCACTTTCATGAATTCATGCGTGAAGTTCATCGAGAACTGGCGGGCCTGCAGGGAACCGTCAATCCCCTTGATGTGTTAGCCAAGCGGATTGCCAAAAAATACCGTCTGATTTGTTTTGACGAGTTTCATATCGCCGACATCACGGACGCCATGATTCTCCATCGTTTGTTGGCAGCCTTGTTCGACAACGGTGTGGGCTTTGTCACCACCTCCAATTTCAAGCCGCAAGATCTTTATCCCAACGGCTTGCACCGCGACCGCATTCTTCCCGCGATTGCCCTGCTCAAAGAGCATCTGGAGGTCGTCAATGTCGATAACGAAACGGACTATCGTCGTCGCACCTTGGAGCAACTGAAGCTGTACCTCACGCCTCTGGGCGCCGAGGCCGACGCGGCCATGCGTGACGCATTTGACCGTTTGGCTGAAACGCAGGATGAAGATCCGGTTCTGCATATTGAGGCACGGGAGATTCAGGCCCGACGCAAAGCAGGCGGCTTGGTGTGGTTTGACTTTAAGACCCTCTGTGGCGGGCCACGATCACAAAATGATTATCTTGAAATTGCGACGCAATTCCATACGGTTTTGTTAAGTGACGTCCCGCATATGCCGGTGCGCATGGCCTCCGAAGCGCGCCGTTTTACCTGGCTGGTGGATGTTCTTTACGACCGTCGTGTCAAATTGATCATGTCAGCCGCCGTGCCGCCTGAAGGTTTGTACACCGAAGGTCCACTGGTCCATGAGTTTCCCCGGACGGTCTCCCGTTTGAATGAAATGCAATCCAGTGAGTTTTTAGCCTTGGAGCGTCGTGTTGTTGACACGCGGTTGACATGAAAAAATTCGTTTCTTTTTTTGCATTGCTTCTCCTGGCGGTCGGCGCCTTTTCACAGCCTAAAGATACCGGTACCGACGCTTTGCAGCCGCTGGATATCGAGGGGGACCGCAATCGCATTCAGTCTGAACGGGCACGCATCGAGGTGCGCTACCAGCCGGACGTGGCCGCGTGTTATGCCCGTTTTGCCGTAACCGATTGCTTGCGCAAAGTTCGGGTGCGTCAGCGTGAAGCGCTTGACACGCTTCGTCGTCAGGAAATTGCGCTCAATGACGCTGAGCGCAAACGAAAAGGGCAGGAGCAGCTGGAACGGATCAATGAAAAATCTTCAGCCCAGCGGCTGGAGGAACAGGCCGCGAGCCGGGTCGACGCCCAAAAGGCGCAGCAGGAGCGTGAAGAACGTGCAAGTCAGAAAGCGGCTGCTTCCGGCACTGTAAAGCCCGACCAGCCAGCTGGTGCGCGCGAGAAAAAGTCCGCTGAGCAGATCCGCACGGCGGATGATATTGCCAAAGAACAGCAGCAATTTAACGACAAACTGCGGCAAGCACAGGAGCGTCGAGAGAGTCGGGAAAAAATTAATAAAGAGAAAGCTGGTACAGGGTCAAAACCATTGCCGGTAGCGCCCTGAGCGCAACGCACACAGTGTCAGGTCGTGGTGAAAATCACGAGCCCAGCGGTTCCAGTTTGACTACCACGAGGGACAAATTGTCTCCGCTGCCGTGACCGCGGGATCTGGCTTTTTCTATCAAAAACTCGGTGGCTTCACGCGCTGACAGATTGGAGAGAACGGAGCCGATTTCCGCCGTATTGAAGTAATGCCAGACGCCATCGCTGCAGGCCATCAGGATGTCGCCGGCCCGCAGCTTGGGTATGAAATGCGTCCCTACCGGCGGGTCGCTTTCCATTCCCAGGCAGCCCATCAGAATATTGGATTGCGGATGCACGCTCGCCTGTTCCTCGGTGATCTCCCCTCGGTCGACCAGTGTCTGAACGTAGGAGTGGTCCATGGTTCGCTTGATAAATTTGCTGCCGTGATAATGATATATCCGTGAGTCACCTGCGTGTGCCCAGTAACAATCACCTCCCGGATTGATCAAAAATGCCGCCACCGTGCTGTGCGGTTCTTCTTCCGATGAAATAGCGGTTAGTTTGATTACCGTGTGGGCCTCTTGAACCAGTTGCATCAATGCCGCCGCTGCATCATCGGTCTCGGGTGAGTAGCGCTCAAACAGTTGCTTGGCAGTCATCATGACCTGATCCGAGGCTTTGCGTCCGCCACTACGACCACCCATGCCGTCTGCCAGCACGGCCAGTACGCAACCGCTGACGCGCGAATGGCTCAGGAAAATGACCTGATCTTGCTGGTAGTCACGGTCACCTTTGTGGATGCCCGTTGATGCGGTGAGTCGGTAACCTTTGGTCATGATGAACTGCTTTAAAGCGAAGACCCCAATAAATGCGTTTGAAAGTCGTATTATCGAGCCATCTTATGACGCAATCCAGACCGCTAATTTCGGGTATTTACCCTCTCTGATATTTTGGACTCCAACCTGCACTCTCCCGAACGCCGACTGATTGAACTGCGCATTGAGCACGGGGATCTGGACGCCATGATAGACCGTGCAAGCGATCAGAATCCGCTGGACGAGCTTCTGATGCGACGGTTGAAGAAGAGGCGATTGGGTTTGCGCGATGATATTGCGCGAATTGAGCGGTTATTGACACCTGACCTGCCTGCCTGATCAATGAGTTTTCAAGACCTTGTTGGCGAGACCTTCGCGCCGGGTGGTTTGCTGTCGCGTACGGTCGAAGAGTTCACCCCCAGGGCTGGGCAAACAGAAATGGCAACCGCTATTGCACGGACGATCGACGAGGGCGGGGCGCTTGTCGTTGAGGCGGGTACTGGCACGGGAAAAACCTTTTCATATCTGGTTCCGGCGTTGTTAAGTGGTAAACGTGTCTTGCTTTCTACCGCAACCAAAACTTTGCAGGACCAGTTGTTTGGTCGTGACCTTCCTCGGCTGATCAAGGCCTTGGGTCTGCCGGTACGAACCGCTCTGCTGAAAGGCCGCGGTAGTTATGTGTGTCTTCATCGTTTGGCGGAGGCGCGACAAAATGCAACTCTTCCTGATCGTGTGGCCGTGCGGGCTTTGGCCAAAATTGAGGAATGGGCCCAGGTTACCCGGACGGGCGATCTGGCTGAGTTGCCAGGACTAGATGAGCGTTCGCCTGTGATTCCCGTGGTCACGTCCTCCCGGGACAATTGTCTGGGATCGCAGTGCCCCCAATTCCAAAGTTGTCATGTCAACCTGGCCAGGCGCGAGGCGCTGGCAGCCGATGTTGTGGTCATTAACCATCATTTGTTTTTTGCTGATTTGGCAGTTCGTGAATCGGGTATGGCTGAGTTGCTCCCTTCGGTGCGCACGGTTATCTTTGATGAAGCGCATCAATTCAATGAAACGGGCGTGCAGTTCCTGGGTCAGCAATTGAGTACCGGGCAGCTCTTGGACTTTGCACGCGACATGCTGATGCAAGGTCTGCTGCATGCACGCGGACTGGTTGATTGGCAGACCCTGGCGTCGGATGTCGAGCACGCTGCACGTGATTTGCGAATGCTCGTGGGCAAGACCTCAAGTGCCAAACTGCGTTGGACGGAGGTGGTCCCGGAACAGGTCAGTGCCACTGACTGGACGGAGGCGCTGAATACGCTTCTGGCCGCATGTACTCGTTCCAGGGTGGCGCTTGATACCGTCAGTGAAATCGCACCTGACCTGGTCCGTTTGAGCGAGCGTGTCAGCGTATTGATTGATCGCCTTCAAATTTTTTCAGGCGCTTGTGCGCTGGATTCGGTGCGCTGGCTGGATGTTGGCGTACAACTAAGACTGGTTGAGTCACCCCTTGATATTGCGGACACGATCCGTACGCGACTCATCAAGCCCTCAGAAGAGGACGAGACACCACGGTCGTGGATCTTTACTTCCGCAACCTTGGGGAATGACGCTCAGCTTAAGTGGTTTACCGAGCCCTGCGGACTTGGCGATGCTGAAATTCTAAAAGTGGACAGTCCGTTTGACTATTCAACACAAGCAGCGGTGTATGTCCCACGACATTTGCCGAAGCCGAGTGATCCCAGTCACAGTGCACAGGTGGCCGAGTTTGTTGCCAGGACTGCAGCGCTAATTGGCGGCCGGACCCTGGTCTTGACCACGACCATGCGCGCTTTGCAAGCCATCAGTGAGGCATTGCAGCGACATTTCATAGACTCAAATGCCATTGAAATTTTGGTGCAGGGTCAACAACCCAAACGCGAGCTCATCGAACGATTTCGCCAGGGCGACCAAGATGGTCGAGCCGGCTGTATCTTGGTGGCGTCAGCCTCGTTTTGGGAAGGAGTGGATGTTCCTGGAGACGCCTTGCAACTGGTGGTCATTGACAAGCTTCCATTTCCGCCGCCAAGCGACCCGCTGGTAGAGGCGCGAACCAAGCGACTGGAGGCTGCTGGGCGCAGCGTATTTAACAGCTACTTTATTCCTGAAGCGGCGCTTGCCCTCAAGCAAGGCGCCGGTCGATTGATTCGGCGCGAATCCGATCAGGGGGTTCTGGTTGTGTGTGATACACGATTGGTTCTCATGGGCTATGGCCGACGACTGCTGGCCGCATTGCCGCCCATGCGAAAGATCAACTCGGAAGATGAGTTGATCGAGGCGCTCAATGCACTTACCAGACCTTCCACCACGGATCCGATTTGGCTTTGAAGCCGCGCGTCAGGTACTCAGTCTGGGGGTAAGTCTTTTCGAGCACTCGTTTCGCATCGTCTCGCAACTGCGTCATACCCAGCGCGTCATACGACTTGACGATGATGAACAGCGCTTCTTCAAGGGCCGGCATGCCTTGGTAGTCGGACACAACGACTTGAGCCCTGTTGATGGCCGCTACATAGGCGCCTCTGCCAAAGTAATATCGCGCCACATGCACCTCGTACTGGGCCAGTGAGTTGACAATGTAATTCATCCGCAGCTTGGCGTCGGGTGCATAGCGTGAATCCGGGAATCGGTTGACCAATTCCTTGAAGGATTCAAAAGACTCTTTGGCTGCCTTCTGATCCCGTTCAGATAAATCTTGACGGGTGACTGCAGAGAACATGCCCAAGTCGTCATTGAAGTTAATGATCCCCTTCAGGTACAGAGCGTAATCAAGTGCTGGACTGGCCGGGTGCAACTTCAGGAATCGATCGAGTGTGGCAATGGCTTGCGCCGCTTCCCCCGCCTTGTACTGCGCGTAAGCTTTGTCGAGCTGGGCTTGTTGTGCCAAAGGGGTTCCGGCTGCGCGACCTTCCAGCTTTTCAAAAAGCGTTACGGCCTTGTCGTACCCACCTGCATTCAATTCATCTTTGGCTTCTGCGTAAATCTTGTTGGGACTCCATGAGGCAGTCTTGTCCTCGGGAGTGGTCGAACACCCTGCCAGCAGCAGCAATGCTGCACCTGTTAGCGACCAGGCGTAGACAACCGATAATTTGGCTTGAAGCATGAGGGACATCTTTCTTGAAAAATACCAAATTGATTATATCGAGCGGGCTTGAAGCCGAAGATCCGGAAGACCGGGCAGATACTGGGCCGGATGTTGAACTCCGCCATTTGGTTTTTGGCGAGGCCCAACATGGGCTGCGTCTTGACCAGGCGCTGGTTGAGTTGGTTCCAGAGTTCTCGCGCAGTTATTTACAGCAATTGATTGATTTAGAGGGTGTCTCAATCAATGGGAAAGTGGTCCGAAAACCGTCTGCGCGTGTCAAGGCGGCTGACCGTGGGATCATTGAACTACGACCGACACCTCAAAGCCAGGCGTTCAAGCCCGAAGCTATGTCGCTGGAGATTGTGTATGAGGATGAGCACTTGCTCATCATTAATAAGCCGGCCGGTCTGGTGGTTCATCCTGCGCCTGGTAACTGGAGTGGCACTTTATTAAATGGTTTGCTGGCGTATGACATCAAGGCCATGAATTTGCCGCGCGCCGGCATTGTTCATCGATTGGATAAAGATACCAGCGGTTTGATGGTGGTAGCCCGGACGCGCCCCGTGATGGATGCTTTAATCCGTTTAATTGCTGCGCGAGAAGTAAGTCGTCAGTATGTGGCGCTGGCTCATCGACCCTGGGTTGGGGCGGCTACCCGCGAAATCAATGCCCCCATGGGGCGGGATCCACGTAACCGGCTGCGGATGGCGGTGGTCGACTTGGAGAAGAACTCAGGGAAGTTGGCTAGAACAGATGTGAATTTGCTACAAAATTGTGATCAGGGCTGCTTGGTTCGATGCACCCTGCATACGGGTCGAACCCATCAAATCCGCGTTCACATGGCTTCAATTGGCCATTCACTGGTGGCTGACGAACTCTATGGCGGTGCGGCCGCTGCGGGCATGCATCGACAAGCTCTGCATGCGTTTCGTCTCGCTTTTTTGCATCCGGTGACGCAAGAATCGATGGTTTTCCAGGCTCCTTTGGCCGAAGATTTGACTCTGGCCTTGAGTCAGTGGGGTCTAAGTTACAATCCAAAGCAATAGTATAAAAAACTAACGCCGCGGCTGTTCGCCGTGGTCCAGCGCTGCAGATTCATCAATTTGCATGCTGCTCTCCAGCGCACACGCTGACTTTTCACCTTGAGGGTGTTTTCCCGGAATCGCAACACCATGAATACGGCGGATGCCAAGCGCGTACTAGAGACTGCCTTGATTTGCTCGCAGCAACCTCTGCAGGTGCGCGATATGCGGGCACTGTTTGACGATGGGCTGGGTTTGGATACGCTTAAAGTGCTGTTGCAGGAGCTTCAGCAGGACTGGGCACAACGCGGAGTGGAGTTGGTCAGCGTAGCTACGGGATGGCGTTTCCAAAGTCGACCAGAAATGAGGGAATTTCTTGATCGTTTGCATCCTGAAAAACCGCCGCGTTACACCCGTGCCACCCTGGAAACCTTGGCCATCATTGCCTACCGGCAACCGGTAACACGTGGGGATATAGAAGACATACGGGGAGTGACTGTCAACTCTCTTTTGATCAAACAATTGGAAGATCGAGGTTGGATTGAAGTTATTGGGCATCGGGAAGCCATCGGGCGGCCGGCTCTTTTTGCAACGACCAAACATTTTCTGGACGATTTGGGTCTTGAGTCTCTTGATCAGTTGCCATTGTTGGATACGCCCGAGCAGCGGGCCAGCGCCATGGATGCGCTCAGTACCGGCGAGTCAGACTCGCAGGTGGAGCTGGATATTTCGCCCGCTATCGCCCTGACGTCGAATGACGGTGGCGTTGCAGCACAAACGGTCATAACTGGCGACACCGGTTCTGACAAAGATTTATTTTTCTTGATGGGGACTCAACCATGACCATAAACAATCCAGACGGTGCGGCCCAGATGGCTGCGGATTCTTCCAATCAGCCGGAAAAGCCGGTCGTTGAGGGAAGTGGCTCGGTGACGGCAGAGTCCTTAACTGGTGTGGACTCAAGCCCTCAGGCTACACCGCAGCTCTCAACTGCAGTCGAAAAGACGCAAGAACCTATAGATACTGATTCGGAAAATCGGTTTGATGACGTTGTATCCGGTCAGTTCGATGAGGATGAGGAAAGCGTCGACCTGGCGCCAGTTAAGCGCGTGCTGGCGCCGATGGCTGAAACCCCCAAGTTGCACAAAGTCCTTGCGCAGGCCGGCATGGGATCGCGACTGGAGATGGAGCAGTTGATCATGGAGGGCCGTATCACCGTCAATAATGAACCGGCGCATATTGGTCAGCGTGTCCAGTTTGGCGATCACGTCAAAGTGAATGGCAAGCCAATCAGGTTCCGAATTGACGCGCCACCCGCGCGGGTTATCGCTTATCACAAGCCTGTCGGTGAGGTCGTGACGCACGATGATCCGCAGAACCGTCCTACGGTGTTTCGCCGTCTTCCTAAATTGTTTCAGGGAAAGTGGCAATCAGTGGGGCGGCTGGATCTCAACACCGAAGGCTTGCTGCTATTTACCAGCTCTGGGGAATTGGCAAACAACCTGATGCACCCTCGGTTCGGCTTGGAGCGTGAATACGCGGTGCGCGTGCTCGGGGCTTTGAACAAGGAAGAAAAACAAAAATTGCTAGATGGCGTCAAGCTGGATGACGGCGTAGCCCAATTTGGCTCTATCGAGGCAGGTGGGGGCGAGGGCTCCAATTGTTGGTACCGTGTCACGATTTCCGAGGGCCGCAACCGGGAGGTTCGCCGCATGTTTGAGGCTGTTGGACATGCCGTGAGCCGGTTAATCAGAATTCGATATGGTGCGATGGTGTTGCCGCGTGGTCTCAAGCGCGGGGCATGGATGGAGTTGGACGAAGGCGATATCAAGTCGTTGATGCAGGCGGCTGGAACGCGTAACTCCCGGGATCAGGGTGATGAGGCGGTTCAGGGTGGCGTGGACGTTCCCCAGCGCGGCGGCTCCAATCAAGATCCGGGTGGTCGCAATCGACGTCGAGGCGTCCGTGGCAGCGGACCGCGCAGCTCTGGAAGCGGTCAGCGCAATGCACCCAGTGGTCCCAAACCCAGGGATCAGAATTTTTCCTCGGGCTCAGGTCAAGGGCGTAAAAATCAGGCGGAGTCAGGTGATCGGCAAGCCGGAGCGGGTCAGCCAGATCCGTTGAAAACAGCTTTTGGCTATATCGGAGCCGACAGTTTCACGCGTCAGCGGCAGGATCAGGGGCAGCAGCGCGGTGGCGGCGGCTCGGGCGGTGGTCAGCGTCGAGGCGGACGGGGGCGTTAATGTTTGTTTCGATCCATGTTTGATTATTGACATGGATGGCTTTTCGTATGACGTTGTATTTGTCATTACGGATAAATTGCTGAAGTGACCGGGTTAAAATAGAACGCTTTGCCCAGTGGGTGAATATTTAAATATCAAGTTCAGGAAAAAATCATGACTATCGAACGTACCCTCTCCATCATCAAGCCTGATGCGGTTGCCAAAAACGTAATTGGCCAAATTTATGCTCGTTTCGAGGCTGCTGGCCTGAAAATTGTTGCCTCCAAAATGGTTCGTTTGTCGCGTGGTGAGGCTGAAGCTTTTTACGCTGCTCACAAAGAGCGCTCTTTCTTCAAGGATCTTGTTGATTTCATGGTTTCCGGCCCAGTCATGATTCAGGCGCTCGAAGGTGAGAACGCTGTGTTGAAAAATCGTGATCTCATGGGTGCGACTGATCCTAAAAAAGCAGCAGCTGGCACCATTCGTGCTGACTTTGCTGACAGCATTGATGCCAATGCTGTTCATGGTTCCGACGCTGTTGATGCTGCCGCCGTGGAAGTTGCTTTCTTCTTCCCTGGTATGAACATTTATTCACGATAAGTCAAGCAATGACGGCCAATTTGCTCGATTACGACCTCGAGGGTTTGGCCGTTTTTTGTGAACGGCTGGGCGAAAAACGCTTTCGCGCTGTCCAGCTGTTTCGTTGGATTCATCAGAAAGGTGAGTCCAATTTTGATGATATGAGTGATCTTGCAAAGTCCTTGCGAGAAAAGCTTAAAGTTGTAGCGTATGTAAAAGCGCTGGACGTAATTTCAGAGCACATTTCATCAGACGGTACGATTAAATGGTTGTTTGATGTGGGTGCCGGTGATGCGGTTGAGGCCGTATTTATTCCTGAAGATGATCGTGGAACTCTCTGTATTTCGTCTCAAGCCGGTTGTGCTGTGGGGTGCCGTTTTTGTTCTACGGGGCATCAAGGGTTTAGTCGAAACCTGAGAACTGGTGAAATCGTCGCCCAATTGTGGTTCGCTGAGCATTTTTTGCGCAAGCATTTGCATCGTGATGAGCGTGTCATTTCGAATGTCGTGATGATGGGGATGGGCGAGCCCCTTCAGAACTATTCTGAATTGGTGCCAGCGTTGCGCGTCATGTTGGATGACCATGGGTATGGTTTGTCGCGACGGCGTGTCACGGTTTCTACCTCGGGTGTTGTGCCCATGATGGATCGACTGGCGCAAGATTGTCCAGTGGCATTGGCCGTTTCCTTGCACGCGCCGGATGACGCATTGCGGGATAACCTGGTTCCGCTTAATAAAAAATATCCGATCGCAGAGTTGTTGGATGCCTGTAACCGGTATTTGGCCTATGCGCCGCGGGATTTCATTACTTTTGAATATTGCATGCTTGATGGTGTTAACGACCAGGCAGAACATGCACATCAGTTGGTGAATTTGGTCCGTAAGTATTCAAGCGGCGGTGTTTGGTGCAAGTTTAATTTGATCCCTTTTAACCCTTTTCCTGCATCCGGGTTGCTTCGATCTGCGCCTGAACAAGTCAAAGCTTTTGCCAAGATTTTGAGTGATGCCGGTATTGTTACAACCATACGCAAGACCCGCGGCGATGATATTGACGCTGCCTGTGGGCAGCTTGCGGGTGACGTTAAAGATCGTACGGGTATCAGCCGGCGAATCGCACGTCAGCGCACGGTGATGTTGAAGCCGGTTACGTCGTTTAACACGGATGTTAAAGAAGCATGAATATGAACGGTGCAAGATGGTTTCAAATCAGGCACTGGTTGTTCGGTGCCTGCCTCCTTGTTGTTGTACTGACGGGGCTTTCTGGCTGTGCTTCAAAATCGATTGGGGCCGGACCGAGTGGTACCGGGCACGAGATCGTGACTGAGTCGGATGAGCCGGAGGCGCGCAAGCGCGCTCGTATTCGACTTGAACTGGCTGTCGGTTATTTCGAGCAGGGGCAAACAACGATTGCCCTGGATGAGCTTAAACAGTCGATTGCTGCGGATCCTACATACAGTGAAGCTTACAGTTTGCGGGGGCTTATTTACATGCGCCTCAACGATTTCCGTTTTGCAGAAGAGAGCTTTAAAAAGGCTCTTTCTATGAGTCCTAAGGATTCGAACGTTCTTCATAACCTTGGCTGGTTGTTGTGTCAACAGGCGCGATATCCTGAGGCTCAGCAGCTGTTCGCTCAGTCGCTTTTAAACCCGCAGTATGGCGAACGAGCCAAGACATTCAGAGCGCAGGGTCTGTGTCAGGTCAGGGCCGGACTGCCAAGAGATGCCGAACTTAGCCTTTTGAAATCTTATGAGTTTGATGCTGGCAACCCTATTACGGCGTACAACCTCGCGACCTTGCTTTTTCAGCGAGGTGACTTTGTTCGGGCTCAGTTCTATGTGCGACGATTGAACAACAGTGAACTGGCAAATGCGGAGTCTCTTTGGTTGGGTATCAAGGTAGAACGGCGAATGGAAAATCGCGATGCCATGCAGCAGCTTGCTGCACAGTTGGAGAAGCGCTTCCCTCAGTCGCGTGAGGCGGGCGTCTATCAACGGGGTGCTTTTGATGAGTGAGAATAATTTGCCTACTTCTGACCTTAATGCGCCTGAACAATCGATGAATGAGTTGGAATCTGCAGGAGTGATGCTAAAAAATGCACGCGAAGCCGAAGGATTGAGCATTGCTGTCCTGGCTGTTTCCCTGAAGGTGCCAGTCAAAAAGCTGGAAGCGCTGGAAGCAGATCGATTTGATTTGTTGCCTGATAACGTTTTTGCTCGTGCGCTTGCTGCCAGTGTTTGTCGAACCTTGAAAATAGATCCTGCGCCGATATTGGAACGATTGCCACATCCGACAGCGCCACGGCTGAAGACCGATGAATCGGGGATCAACACGCCATTTCGTACCTCCGGTGATAAATTCAATTTGTCGTTTTTGAATCAGCTTTCTAAACCTTTTGTTTTGGCTGTTTTAGTGCTTCTTGTTGGTGTGGTTGTACTTGTTTTTTTGCCATTAACACAGCGAGCCGAAATTGCCAATGTCCTGAAGTCTGATGTTGCGGCTATAAATTTCCCTTTACAGGCGCCCATGCCATCGGACAATGGTGCAGCTAGCGAGGCAGCTGCACCGCCTCAGTTAATCGACTCGACGGTTTCAACTTCATCGGCGGCTCCCTTGGCAATGAATCAGGCGTCTGTTGTGCCTTTAGCGACATTGCCGGACGCTGTGGCAACTGCACTTACTGCGATGGTGGCTGGTTCGGGTGCAACGACCGGTACGGTAGTCTTGACCGCGCATAGATCATCCTGGGTCGAGGTTGTTGATGCCAGTGGGGTAGTTCAAGTACGCAAGACCATGAAGGATGGTGAGACCGTTGGTGCATCCGGTGTCATGCCTCTTTCTGTTGTGGTTGGGCGAGCTGATACCACTGAGGTCCAGGTGCGTGGCAAACCAATTGATTTGTCACGTCTTGCAAAAGATAACGTTGCTCGCTTTGAGGTGAAATAGTGGAATCTTTTTTACCGATTGAATCGGCGTCTCCCAAGACGCGTCGCTCCGGTCAGGCTCGTGTAGTCTGGGGCGGACGAGTTGTTACCTTGGGTGGTGATGCTCCTGTGCGTATTCAGTCCATGACCAATACCGACACGGTTGATGTCATCGGCACCGCTATCCAAGTCAAGGAATTGGCACTTGCCGGATCTGAACTGGTGCGTCTGACGGTAAATACGCCGGAGGCTGCGCAGGCTGTGCCGCACGTTCGGGAGCAACTAGACCGCATGGGAATTGATGTTCCTCTGATTGGTGACTTCCACTTCAACGGGCATCGTCTGCTCACAGATTTTCCGGCATGTGCGCAAGCTTTGTCCAAGTATCGAATTAATCCCGGCAATGTAGGCAAAGGCGACAAGCGCGACAAACAGTTCGGCTTGATGATTGAAGCCGCAATGCGTTGGGATAAGCCCGTTCGGATCGGTGTAAATTGGGGTAGCCTGGATCAGGAGTTGTTGGCCAGTTTAATGGATGAAAACAGCCGCCGTACCACGCCTTGGGATGCCAAACCGGTCATGTATGAGGCGCTGATTACGTCGGCCCTGGAGTCTGCACGCCGAGCCGCGGAGATGGGCATGGATGAAAACCAGATCATCTTGTCGTGCAAAGTCAGTGGCGTGCAGGATTTGGTTTCTGTTTATCGTGAACTGGCAAGACGCTGCAACTATCCACTTCATTTGGGTTTGACTGAAGCGGGTATGGGAACCAAAGGGGCCGTTGCCTCCGCGACAGCGCTTTCCATCTTGCTGCAAGAGGGCATTGGTGACACGATACGCGTTTCTCTGACGCCGCAGCCGGGCGAATCCAGAACCCAGGAAGTTCTAATTGCTTGTGAAATTCTGCAAGCATTGGAGTTAAGGTCGTTCGTCCCCAGTGTGACTGCCTGCCCTGGTTGCGGTCGTACCACCAGTACAACTTTCCAAGAGCTCACCAAACAGATAGAAGATTTTTTGAGGGCGCAAATGCCCGTCTGGCGCGAGAAATACCCCGGTGTCGAAAAGTTGAAGGTCGCGGTGATGGGTTGTATTGTGAATGGCCCCGGTGAAAGCAAGCATGCTGATATCGGAATCAGTCTGCCGGGTAATGGGGAGGCGCCAGCCGCCCCAGTCTTCATTGACGGTGAAAAACGTTTGACCTTGCGCGGGGACACTATTGCGCAAGAGTTTCAGAAAATTGTCGAAAACTATGTTGAAAAACGTTTTGGTACTCCTGCGACTGCCGAGACGTTTTGATTGAATTCATGAGCGAAAAAATAATTGCTACAAAGTCAGAAAAACTGACCGCTGTTAAGGGTATGAACGATGTTCTGCCTCCGCAATCTGCGGCGGTTGAATGGCTTGAAGGTAAAGTCCGTTCGTTGATGGCCCGTTATGCCTACCGCAATATTCGCACGCCCATCGTTGAGCGGACACCATTGTTCGTCCGGGGCTTGGGCGAGGTCACGGATATTGTCGAAAAGGAAATGTATTCCTTTGAGGATCGTCTGAACGGTGACCCCCTGACATTGCGCCCTGAAGCCACGGCTGGTGTGGTTCGGGCTGTTGTGGAGCATTCCATGCTGTATGACGGCGGTAAGCGGCTTTACTACATGGGCCCCATGTTTCGCCACGAGCGGCCGCAACGCGGGCGTTATCGACAGTTTGACCAAATTGGCGCTGAAGCGCTTGGCTTCTCTGGTGCAGAAGTTGATGCTGAGTTGATTTTGCTGGCGGTGGCTTTGTGGAAGGAAGTGGGCTTGACGGATGTTCGCCTCGAACTCAACAGTTTGGGGCAACCCAATGAACGAGCAGAGCACCGACAAGCTTTGATTGCTCATTTTGAGCTGCATATGGATGTGTTGGATGAAGACGCCAAGCGGCGTCTGCACACCAATCCGCTACGGATTCTCGATACAAAAAATCCGGCGATGCAGGCGATCGTTGAGTCGGCACCAAGACCACTGGATTATTTAGGCGCGGCATCGCTGGAACATTTCACGACATTGAAATCTATCCTGGATGCGAATGGCGTGGTCTACACCGTTAATCCGCGGCTGGTTCGGGGTATGGATTACTACAACCTCACTGTATTTGAATTCACCACGGATCGTCTTGGTTCGCAGGGGACGGTTTGTGCTGGTGGTCGATATGACTACCTGGTTGAACAATTGGGTGGCAAACCCGCGCCTGCCGTAGGATGGGCGCTTGGGGTAGACCGGGTGCTGGAACTCATCAGAGAGCAGGGTTTGGGCGCCGTAGAGTCAACGCTAGATGCCTATGCGATTGTGTCCGAGGTCACCGCCTTGCCCTTGGTGCTGCAGACACTGCAAACGCTGAGAGCCGCAGGCGTCAGTGTTCAGATGCACACCAGTTCGGGAGAAGGCATGGGCAGCATGAAATCTCAATTCAAGCGAGCGGATAGCAGCGGCGCACACTATGCAATTATTTTTGGGGCAGATGAAGTTTCCCAGAATTTGGTGACTATCAAATCACTTCGAGATGGTGGTGGCGCGCAAGCTAGCCAATCGCTCAATGAGATCGCTGACTGGGCGTCCACCCTACAATCGCGCACTTAATTAAAAAAACCTCATGGCAAATCATTTAGATCTAGAAGAACAAGAGCAACTCGACCAGCTCAAGCATTTTTGGAAGCAGTACGGCAACCTGATCACATGGTTTCTGATCGTTGTATTGGGTGCATTTGCAAGCTGGAATTTTTATCAGTATTGGCAGCGCAGTCAAGCAACGCAGGCTTCTGCCATGTACGACGAAGTCGAACGGGTCGTAAAGTCGGCTGATACTGCAAAAATTGACCGTGTTTTTATTGATATGAAAGACCGGTTCTCGTCCACGACTTATGCCCAGCAAGCTGGACTATTGGTGGCAAAACAGTACTACAGCGCAGGGAACGTGGACGCATCCAAGGCCGCTTTGAGCTGGGTTGCTGATAAGTCCTCTGATGCTGGGTATCAGGCCATTGCAAAGCTGCGTTTGGCTGGCATCTTGATGGAGTCCAAGTCTTTCGATGATGCCTTGAAGCAGTTGAACGGTTCATTCCCCGCCAATTTTGATGCGCTGGTGGCCGATCGCCAAGGAGATATCTACCTTTTACAAGGGAAAAAGGCAGAAGCAATTGCCGCGTACGGAAAAGCATTCAAGAATTTCGATGAGCGCACAGAATACCGCCGTTTGGTCGAGGTTAAATTGAACTCCCTTGGGTTTGATCCTTTGAGCGCTGGTAACTCTGGCGGTGCTGTCGATGTGTCTAAAAATAGTGGCGCAGTGCCTGTTGCAGAAGTTCAAGCACCGGAAGGGAAAAAGTGAAGTTTAATTTTCTTTTAAAAGCGGCCACTCAGGCGGCGCTTGTTGCTGGTGTTTTAGGTTTGATTTCTGCTTGTTCAAGTGGGCCAGAGAAGCTGAAGCCCGCCGAGTTGGGGCCAAATGTTGGTCTGCTAGGTGTGCGCTTGGCATGGACCTCGAAAGTCGGCGCTGTTGATTTTCCGTTAGACGTTAAAGTTACTGGTAATACCGTTGCTGTAGCCAGTTCGGATGGCGTGGTAGGGGCGTTTGACGCACTCACCGGCGCTGAACTGTGGCGAACCAATGTAGGTTCGCAAATTGCTGCCGGCGTAGGAAGTGATGGGCATTTTGCCGCTGTGGTGACGCGTGGCAATGAATTGGTTGCACTGGATGCCGGGCGCGAAATTTGGCGTCAAAAACTGGCAGCGCAAGGTTTTACTCCGCCGTTGGTTGCCGGTGGTCGTGTCTTTATCCTTGCGGCGGACAGGTCTGTTACTGCTTTCGATGGTCAGACAGGGCGAAAACTCTGGAATCAGCAACGGCCAGGTGAGTCCTTGGTGCTTCGTCAATCGGGTGTTTTGCTTGCGGTTGGAGATACCTTGGTCGCCGGTCTTGCAGGTCGTCTTGCGGGCATCAATCCATCAACTGGCGCCATCCGTTGGGAGTCCCCGATTGCCTCACCACGTGGTACCAATGATATCGAGCGGCTGGTGGATTTGGTCGGTCGTGTTAGCCGTGATGGCGATGTGGTGTGCTCGCGTGCTTTTCAGGCAGCTGTAGGCTGTGTCGATACCGCTCGCGGAGCGTTGCTTTGGAGCAAACCTGCCAGCGGGTCGGTTGGCGTCCATGGCGATGATAAGTATGTTTATGGCGCTGAGGGTGACGGGAAATTGGTGGCTTGGCGCCGGGCTGACGGGGAGCGTGCCTGGGTCTCTGAGCGTTTGCGGTACCGCACACTGACCGCTCCGTTGGTCGTGGGTCGTTCAGTGGTTGTGGGCGATGACACCGGTCTGGTTCATTTGTTGTCTCGTGAAGATGGGTCTGCGCTCACGCGAGTCGCAACCGATGGTTCGGCGATCGCCGCTGCACCTGTTTTAGCTGGCGGAACGCTGGTTGTTGTCACCCGTAATGGTGGAATTTTTGGCTTCAAGCCTGAGTAAGTGTTGGACTCTATTTCATGAAACCTGTATTGGCCCTTGTCGGTCGCCCCAATGTTGGAAAATCGACGCTTTTTAATCGGCTGACCAAGTCTCGTGATGCCATCGTTGCCGATTACGCCGGGCTTACCCGTGATCGTCACTACGGTAACGGAAAACAAGGCAAACATGAGTTCATTGCCATTGATACGGGTGGATTTGAACCCGATGCCGCGAATGGCATTTTCAAGGAAATGGCCAAACAGACTCGTCAGGCTGTTGCTGAAGCCGATGTCGTCATCTTTGTGGTTGATGCTCGGGAAGGAATTTCTGCGCAGGATCACGAGATAGCCAAATACCTTCGCCGTCTTGGTAAGCCCTGTGTGCTGGCAGCCAACAAGGCTGAAGGTATGTTGGCGGGCGCACAACTGGTTGAATTCTTTGAACTAGGTCTCGGTGAGGTTCATCCGGTCTCTGCCGCTCACGGTCAGGGTATCAACTCGTTGGTAGAGTTGGCGCTGGAGCCGCTTCACTTGGTGGAGCCTGATGAGGCTGAAGAGCAGCGCGAGCCTGGCATTATCAAACTGGCAGTTGCCGGTCGCCCCAATGTTGGTAAATCAACGCTGATCAATACGTGGTTGGGTGAAGAGCGTTTGGTCGCCTTCGATTTGCCGGGAACGACACGAGATGCGATTTCTGTTCCGTTTGAGCGCAACGGTCAAAAATTTGAACTGGTTGACACGGCAGGCTTGCGTCGCAAGGGTAAAGTATTTGAGGCGATCGAGAAATTTTCAGTGGTCAAGACACTGCAGGCTATTGAATCGTCGAATGTCGTGTTGCTACTGATTGATGCCACGCAAGGCGTTACGGACCAGGATGCGCACATTGCCGGCTATATTCTTGAAAATGGACGCGCCGTGGTACTCGCAGTCAATAAATGGGATGCGGTAGATGAGTACCAGCGTGAAATCGTCAAACGCTCTATCGAGACCCGTTTGCCTTTCTTGAAATTTGCCACCATGCACTTGATATCGGCAACAAAAAGGCAGGGGTTGGGACCGCTTTGGGCGTCTATTGCGCAAGCTTACAAGGCCGCCAACTGCAAGATGTCGACACCCGTCTTGACTCGTTTGTTGTTGGAAGCGGTTCAGTTTCAGAGTCCCAAGCGGTCGGGTATGTTCCGGCCGAAGTTGCGCTATGCCCACCAAGGGGGCATGAATCCACCGGTGATCGTGATTCACGGTAACTCGCTGGAACATGTGACGGATGCCTATAAGCGATTTCTTGAAGGGCGTTTCCGCAAAGAGTTTGATTTGACGGGCACTCCGATGCGCATCGAGTTTAAAACGTCCAGCAATCCTTTTGCCGACAAGTACGCAGGTTGAATTTCCGCTGGGCTGACTGTCGCCCTCAGAGGGTTCTCGCTATCTATTTATTCAGTGACTAAAACTGTGCAGAGTGACGTTAACTTTAGTGTGGGTTTGATGGTTGTCAGCTAGGGAACTCGCTTTGCTGTGTTATCGTTAATGCTTCTTTAATTTTTGAACACGGAGAATATCGTGAGCAACAAAGGTCAGTTACTTCAAGACCCTTTCCTGAACGCTTTACGTCGGGAACATGTGCCGGTCTCCATTTATCTAGTCAATGGGATCAAGCTGCAAGGGCAGATCGAATCTTTTGATCAGTATGTCGTGCTGCTTCGCAATACGGTTACTCAAATGGTCTACAAACACGCCATCTCCACCATTGTGCCGGGGCGTGCTGTAACTTTTGCAACTGGTGAGGGTGACGAACCTGCAGCCGTCTAAACGTCAATCGGCTCCAACCATACTGGTTGGGGTTGATTTCGGACTCCCCAATTTTGATGGGCAACTTGAAGAGTTAGGTCTGCTGGCACAAACAGCAGGCTTGAATCCTGTTGCCCGTATGACGTGCAAACGCAAAGCCCCAGATGCTGCCTTATTTGTTGGCACTGGAAAAGCAGATGAGATCAAGTTGCTGGCTGCTCAGCTGGGCGCCGTTGAGGTTCTGTTTGATCAAAGTCTCAGTCCGGCTCAGCAGCGTAATCTTGAGCGCCATCTAGAGCTGCCGGTCAATGACCGTACGCTTTTAATACTGGAAATTTTCGGTCAACGAGCGCGCAGTCATGAAGGCAAATTGCAGGTCGAACTTGCACGAATGCAGTACTTGAGTACGCGCTTGGTTCGCCGCTGGTCTCACTTGGAGCGTCAAAGCGGTGGCATTGGCATGCGTGGTGGTCCCGGCGAGTCCCAGATCGAACTTGACCGTCGGATGATTGGCGATAACATCAAAAAAATCAAAGAACGCCTGATAAAAGTCAAGCGTCAGCGGCAGACTCAGCGGCGTCAGCGCGAGCGACGCGATGCATTCAACATTTCCCTTGTTGGCTACACCAATGCAGGGAAGTCCACGCTTTTCAACGCGCTGGTCAAAGCCCGTGCCTATGCCGCAGATCAATTGTTTGCCACGCTTGACACCACAACCCGTCAGCTTTATTTGGGCGAGGCCGGGCGTTCAGTGTCTCTATCTGACACCGTTGGGTTTATCAGAGATTTGCCACACGGGCTGATTGATGCATTTCAGGCGACCCTTCAAGAAGCAGTGGATGCAGACCTGCTTCTGCATGTGGTGGATGCTGCCAGTCCTAATTTTCGTGAGCAGATCGCTGAGGTTCAGCGCGTGCTGGGTGAGATTGGTGCAGCCGACATTCCCCAGGTGCTGGTGTTTAACAAATTAGACGCCCTTGACGCGGAACGCCGTCCCCTGCAACTGGAAGATACATTTGATCTGGATGGTGTTCAAATGCCACGGATATTTTTGAGTGCGAAAAGTGGCGAGGGCCTGCCGGCTCTGCGTCAGGAGTTGGCTCGTATTGTGAGTGGGGGCGTCTTGCCCGCGATGGGTGGGGAGCAATTCCCTGAAGGTCGTGAGGCTGGCCCCTGATTGGTCACAATCCTGTAACGATACACAAGAGAAGAAGAAATGAAACTTCATTTACGCAGCTTTCGCTGGGCTTATTTGCCTGAGCGGATCAGGGGAATGTTCAACCTGAATGATCCCCGTTGGGGTCGTAGCGACGACAAGCCCACCGAGGGTGAAAAAATTGATCCTGCACCTTCGGATGCCAATTCGCCGGCTACACCACCAAAGAATGGTAATGAGCGCGGTCAGAAGCGGGGCCCGAACCAAGGGCCTCCCGATCTCGATGAGTTGTGGCGCGATTTCAACAACAAACTGGGTGGTTTGTTTGGGGGGATTAAAAATGCAGGTCGCGGCATTTCTGGTGGTGGTTCAGGCGGCGGCAATGGTTCCGGTGGTGGCTTTCAGCCTGACATGAAGAGTGCCGGAATCGGTGTGGGTCTGATTGTTGGTGTTGTCCTGTTGATCTGGCTGGGAACGGGGTTTTTCATCGTCCAGGAAGGCCAGCAAGCGGTTATTACCCAGTTTGGGAAATACAAGTCTTCAGTGGGCGCTGGTTTTAACTGGCGTCTGCCCTATCCCATTCAGCGTCATGAATTGATTTTTGTGACCCAAATCCGCTCGGTGGATGTGGGGCGGGATACGGTTGTCAAGGCAACCGGTTTACGCGAGTCGGCAATGCTGACTGAAGATGAGAATATCGTCGAGATCAAGTTTGCCGTGCAGTACCGTCTGAACGACGCCCGGGCTTTTCTGTTTGAAAGCAAAGATCCCGGTGGGGCTGTAGTCCAGGCGGCCGAAACGGCGGTGCGTGAAGTGGTTGGCAAGATGCGCATGGATGGCGCCCTGTCAGAAGAGCGCGACCAGATAGCGCCTCGGGTACGTGCCATCATGCAAAGAATTCTGGATCAGTACAAAGTAGGTATTGATGTTGTCGGTATTAATTTGCAGCAGGGCGGTGTGCGTCCGCCAGAGCAGGTGCAGGCTGCTTTTGATGATGTGCTGAAGGCCGGTCAGGAGCGCGAGCGTGCCAAGAATGAAGGCCAAGCCTACGCCAATGACGTGGTGCCTCGCGCAGTGGGTTCTGCATCACGGTTAAAAGAAGAAGCTGATGCTTACAAATCAAGAATAGTGGCGCAGGCGCAAGGTGATGCGCAACGTTTTAAATCAGTGCTGGCGGAGTACCAGAAAGCACCCCAGGTAACGCGCGACCGCATGTACCTTGATTCAATGCAACAGATTTACAGCAATGTCACCAAGGTGATGGTTGACTCCCGGCAAGGTTCAAACCTGTTGTACCTCCCGCTCGACAAGATCATGCAAATGAGCGGGCAGGCTACGGATGCTGCGGGAACAGCCCCGGTGGTGCCTGCGACCACGCCAGCCACTTCGACACCTGACGCACGGACACGGGATGCTGCCCGTGTTCGCGATCGTGATACACGCTAGGAGCCCACAATGAACAGGCTAGGTTTTATTTTCTCTGCTCTTCTGGTGGCCTTGGCGCTCGCTAGTTCGATGCTGTTTGTGGTTGATCAACGGCAGTTTGGTGTTGTGTATGCCTTGGGGCAAATCAAAGAGGTCATTACCGAGCCCGGTTTGAACTTCAAATTGCCGCCGCCATTCCAAAATGTGTCTTACATTGACAAGCGGCTGCTGACGCTGGAAACCAGTGATACCGAACCCATGTTGACGGCTGAAAAGCAGCGCATGGTGATTGACTGGTACGTTCGCTGGCGCATCACTGATCCCACACAATACATTCGAAACGTCGGTTTGACTGAGGCTGATGGTGCCAATCAACTTAATCGTGTGGTTCGTAATGCATTTCAGGAAGAAATCAACAAGCGCACGGTCAAGGAACTGCTGGCAACCAAGCGGGAAGCCATCACGGCCGATGTGAAGGCGGAAGTGCTGGACAAAGTCAAGGGCAGCAAACCCTGGGGCGTTGACATTGTGGACGTTCGGATCACCCGTGCGGATTACGTCGACGCGATCACCGAGTCGGTGTATCGACGCATGGAGGCCGAGCGTAAGCGGGTCGCCAATGAGTTGCGCTCAACCGGTGCGGCGGAAGGTGAAAAAATTCGTGCTGATGCGGATCGTCAGCGTGAGGTCGCAGTGGCGAATGCCTACCGCGATGCGCAAAAGATCAAAGGCGAAGGTGACGCTGAAGCGGCCCGTATTTATGCAGAAGCTTTTGGGCGTGATCCTCAATTTGCCCAGTTTTATCGCAGTCTGGATGCCTACAAGGCCAGCTTCAACAAGAAGAGCGATGTCATGGTGGTTGATCCCGCTTCCTCGGAATTTTTCAAGGTATTTCGCGGTAACGCTGCTGCAGCTCCTTCCAAGAAATAAACTTGGATAGCGACACGCTCTGGCTGGCGATGGCCCTCGTTCTTGTGATCGAGGGTCTTTACCCATTTTTATCCCCGGCCGGTTGGCGTCGGATGTTTGCGCAGATTCTTCAACTGACCGATGGACAGCTCCGTTTTTTCGGAATGTGCAGCATATCTGTCGGTGCGCTGCTGATTTGGTTTCTGCTGTGAGAGATTCCGGCGCCTAAGCCCGGTAAAATCACGGTTTTAACAGCTCCCCCAAAATCACATGTCTGCTTGGGTCCTGCCGGATCACATTGCCGATGTCTTGCCGTCCGAAGCACGGCACATCGAAGAACTACGTCGCGACTTGTTGGACATGGCGCGTTGCTATGGCTACGAGTTGGTCATGCCCCCCTTGCTGGAACATCTGGAGTCATTGCTCACGGGTGCTGGTGAGGCGCTTGACCTGCAAACTTTTAAACTGGTGGATCAACTCTCCGGGCGCATGCTGGGCCTGCGGGCTGACAGTACGCCCCAAGTGGCCCGCATTGATGCGCATTTATTGAATCGTCAAGGTGTTACCCGCCTGTGCTACTGCGGCCCGGTGCTGCATACGCGGCCTGGTGCGCCCCACGCGACACGGGAGCCGCTGCAATTTGGTGCGGAAATCTACGGCCATGCCGGGTTGGAAGCTGATCTGGAAACGCTGTTGCTGGCACTGGATTGCCTCAAGGTGGCCAAGGTGCAAATACCCAGTGTGGACATGGCCGATGCCCGCATCGTCAGTGCCCTGCTGGAAGGCGTGCCGCTGCAAGGCGACTTGCTGGCGCAGGTGCATGCTGCGCTGGCGGCCAAAGACAGCAGTGAGTTGTCGGCACTGACCAAGAATTTCCCATCTGCTGCGCGTCAGGGGCTTCTGGCACTGGTGCAGCTGTATGGCGACGAACAGGTCTTGCTTGAGGCTGAAAAGGTCCTCCCGCCCATGCCTGCTGTGCATGAGGCGCTATCAAATTTAAAGTGGCTCGCCAGCCATCTGAATGGGGCCAATGTGACCTTCGATCTGGCTGATCTGCGTGGTTATGCCTACTACACTGGCGCGCGGTTTTCGATCTACGCCCAAGGCGCGAGTGATGCGCTGGTGCGGGGCGGACGTTACGACCAGGTTGGTGCCGTGTTTGGCCGCAACCGTCCTGCCGCTGGTTTTAGTCTTGATGTCAAAGCCTTGGTGTGCGTGCTGGCGGCGCTTCCGCTGCGCGCGGCCATACGTGCATCGTGGCAGGATGCCACCGATTTGCGCGCTGCCATTGCGTCCTTGCGGGCGCAGGGTGAGACCGTCGTGTGTGCCATGCCGGGGCATGAGCATGAAGTTGATGAGTTCCATTGCGACCGCGAGCTGATTCAGGTTGCGGGGCAGTGGGTCGTGAAATCCGTTTGAGAAATATTGAAATGAATGCAACCAAAGGTCGTAACGTTGTTGTCGTAGGCACCCAGTGGGGCGACGAGGGCAAGGGCAAGCTGGTCGACTGGCTGACAGAGAGCGCTCAGGGCGTGGTGCGTTTTCAGGGTGGTCACAATGCTGGCCACACCCTGGTGATCAATGGCGTCAAGACGGCGCTGCACCTGATTCCCAGTGGCATCATGCGTCCAGGCGTCAAGTGCTACATCGGTAACGGTGTGGTGCTGTCGGCGGCCAAGTTGTTCGAAGAAATCGAGGGCCTGGAAAAGGTCGGCGTTGAGCTGCGTTCGCGTCTGCGCATCAGCGAGGCCTGTCCGCTGATTTTGCCGTTTCACGCCGCGCTGGATGTGGCACGAGAAGCGGCACGTGAGAAGGGTGGCAACGCCAAAATCGGCACCACCGGGCGTGGCATCGGCCCCGCTTATGAAGACAAAATTGCACGTCGGGCGCTGCGGGTGCAAGACCTCAAGTATCCTGAGCGCTTTGCCGGCAAACTGCGCGAATTGCTTGATTTGCACAACCATGTGCTGACCACCTATCTCAACTCTGCCGCCTTTGACTTCGGCCCGACGCTCGCCCCTTATATGGTGGACGGCCAAGTGCAGTTCCAAGCCGTCTTTGATGAGGCCATGCGCCACGCCGAACTGCTCAAGCCCATGATGGCCGATGTGTCGCGTGAACTCAATGAAGCGCACCTGAAAGGCGCCAATTTGTTGTTTGAAGGCGCCCAAGGCACGCTGCTGGACGTGGATCACGGCACCTATCCGTATGTGACTTCCAGCAACTGCGTGGCCGGTAATGCCGCTGCCGGTTCCGGCGTCGGTCCGGGCATGCTGCATTACATCCTGGGCATTACCAAAGCCTATTGCACCCGGGTCGGTGGTGGTCCGTTCCCGACGGAACTGGACTGGGAAGAGCCGGGCACACCGGGCTACCACATGAGCACCATCGGCGCCGAAAAAGGCGTCACCACCGGCCGCAGCCGTCGCTGTGGCTGGTTCGATGCGGCTTTGCTCAAGCGTTCGGCGCAGGTCAACGGCTTGACCGGCTTGTGCATCACCAAGCTGGATGTGCTTGATGGCTTGAAAGAGTTGTTGTTGTGCACCGGTTATGAATTGGACGGTGAGTTGATTGACATCCTGCCGATGGGCGCCGATGACATCGAGCGCTGCAAGCCGGTCTATGAAACTATCGAAGGCTGGAGCGACAGCACGGTGGGTGTCACCCAGTACGACAAGCTGCCGACCAATGCGCGTCTGTATTTGCAGCGCATCGAGCAGGTCACCGGCGTTCCGATCCACATGGTGTCGACCAGCCCGGATCGGGATCACACCATCATGATGCGCCATCCCTATCTGGCCGATTAATTCGCCGCGTAGATAAAATTTCAAGTCAAATCAGTCTGTAGCCCTCGTGCTACATGCGTAAGTAGCTATTAATTCAGGAGCAACACAATGTTGACGGAAGACGGCAAACACCTGTATGTGAGCTATGACGAGTACCACAACCAGATCGAAAAACTGGCGATCAAGATTCACCAGTCCGGCTGGGAATTTGACACCATTTTGTGTCTGGCCCGTGGTGGTTTGCGTCCGGGCGACATCTTGTCGCGTGTATTCAACAAGCCGTTGGCCATCATGTCCACCAGTTCCTATCGCTCGGATGCCGGCACGGTGCAGGGCAATCTGGACATTGCCCGCTTCATCACCACGCCCAAAGGCGAAATCGCCGGCAAAGTGTTGCTGGTGGATGATCTGGCCGATTCCGGCCAGACGCTCAACGCTGTGATCAAGCAGCTCAAGAGCAACTACGCCCCCATTACCGAATTGCGCAGTGCCGTGATCTGGACCAAGGCGCTGTCCACTTACACGCCGGACTATTCGGTTGAATTTTTGCCGACCAATCCCTGGATTCACCAGCCGTTTGAAGGCTACGACGTGTTGCGACCGGATCAATTGATTCAAAAGTGGAGTGTTTGAGGTCGGAGTTGAGCATGGTTGACCTCACCACCACGCTGATTCATCACCCCTACACGCCGCCTGAGGGCTTTGCGGCGCCGCAGCCGGGTGTGTTCAAGGCGTCTACGGTCATCTTCCCCAATGTTGCCGCCATGCGCAACTTTGAGTGGAAAGATAAAACCGCCTACACCTACGGTCTGCACGGCACACCCACCACCTACACACTGGAAGAGCGCCTGTGTACGCTGGAGGGTGGCCTGCAATGTCTGCTGCTTCCCAGCGGGCTGGCGGCCATTGCCAATGTGGCCCTGTCGCTCTTGCGCACAGGCGATGAAGTGCTCATCCCGGACAACGCCTACGGCCCCAACAAGGCGCTGGCCGAAGGTGAACTGAAGGCCTGGGGCATCACGCATCAGTTTTATGACCCCATGAATCCACAGGATCTGGCGGCCAGGATCAGCCCGCAGACGCGGCTGGTCTGGCTGGAAGCGGCAGGGTCCGTGACGCTGGAGTTCCCGGATCTGTGCGAGCTGGTGCGTGTCTGCAAGGCCCGCGGCGTGTTGACGGCGCTGGACAACACCTGGGGTGCGGGTCTGGCTTTTGCGCCGTTTGACCTGCTGCCCGGTGTCAGTCCTGCCCTCGGTGTTGATATATCGGTGCACGCGCTGACCAAATACCCCAGTGGCGGTGGCGATGTGCTGATGGGCAGCGTCATCACCCGCGACGCTTCGCTGCACATGACGCTTCAGCTGACGCACATGCGGCTCGGATTGGGTGTGGGGGCCAATGATGTCGAGGCCGTGTTGCGGGCGTTGCCGAGCATGGCGCTGCGCTACCGGGCGCATGACGAGGCGACGCGCCAATTGGCCGCTTGGTGTCAAACCCGGGCTGAATTTGCACAGGTCTTGCACCCCGCGCTGCCGGACTCACCGGGGCATGCGCATTGGCGCAATCTTTGTTCATCCGGCTTGGGCCGTGCGGCCGGGCTGTTCAGTGTGATCTTTCATCCGCGCTACAGCCAACACCAGATCGATGCATTTTGCGACTCGCTCAAGCTGTTCAAACTGGGTTACAGCTGGGGTGGCCCCATGAGCTTGGTCGTGCCTTATGACCTGGCGTCCATGCGCAGTGGCTGGCCAGCCCATTTGAAGCCGGGCACGTTGGTACGCTTTTCGGTGGGTCTGGAAGCCGTAGCCGATTTACAGATTGATTTATCGCAAGCGCTACAGACTTCTTTGATTTGAATCAGTGTTTACCTGAATAGGCATGAGGCGCAGACTTGGATAGTCTGGACCGCATGAACCTATCCACCGATTCGACTGCCAGTAACGGCAACAGCCCTGATCTTTCGACCGCATCACCGGTAACGCCAGCCTCTCCCGCAGGCCCTGCGCCGTACGTGCCACCGCCCTCTGAGGCTCCGCGGAAGGAAATTGTGGCCCTGCGCTTGAGTGATCCGTTTCACTGGCTGTTGCTCGGTTGGCGTGACCTGATGGGCGCCAAAGGCATCAGTCTCTTTTACGGCATTTGTTTCTGGCTGATGGCCCTGGTGCTGGGGGCCGTATTTCGCAGCAAACCCGAGTACGCCATGTCTATCGCCTCTGGTTGTTTGCTGCTGGGGCCATTCCTGGCGATGGGCCTGTATGAAGTGAGCCGACGGCGGGAGCAGGGGCTGCTGCCCGACTTGAGCTCCTCCCTGACCTGCTGGAAACCCCATTTGCGCAGCATGGGCATGCTGGTTTTGGTGCTGATTGTTCTGGAGCTGTTGTGGGGGCGGGCGTCACTGGTGGTGTTTGCGGTATTTTTTAATACCGGCATGCCCTCCACGACAGGCGTGATCCATGCTATTTTTAATCCTGAAAATTGGGAGTTTTTGGCCGTTTATGCGGTCGTTGGCGGTGTGTTTGCCAGTCTGGTTTTTGCTGTGGCCGTGGTGTCGATTCCCATGATTCTGGACCGTGATACCGACGCCATTTCAGCGGCCATTACCAGCTTTGAAGTGGTTTTTGAGAACACGGCCGTTCTCGTGCTGTGGGGGATATTAATCACCGGGCTGGTGTTCGTGGCGCTCATTCCCTGGTGCCTTGCGCTGTTGCTCATTGGTCCCTGGTTGGGTCACGCCAGCTGGCATGCTTACCGGGGTTCCGTGCGTTGGCTGGATGACGAAGGCACGGTTGTGACAACTTGATGTAATAAAAGTGCCTCCAGCATGGCGGACACTGCTCATGAAATGTTAAAGTGCCTCTAACTACTTGAAAGCATACCTTGGCAACACCCAATTACGGATACGAGAAGCGTCAGAAAGAACTGGCAAAGAAGAAGAAAAAAGAAGAAAAGCTGAAGCACAAAGCCGACCGCAAGGTCGGTGATGGGCCTGAAGAGGGTGCGCCGGACGAAAATGACGCTACCGAACCGACAGAACCCGGCGCTGACACTCCCCAGCCCTGAGTTTTACAACGGCAATTGTCAGGAATCACCCCCAAACCTTGCCGTTCATCAAAGAGGCGTAGCGCGGGTCGTCTCCTGGACTAATTCCTCCGCTAACAGTCGCATAGCCCCCATCGTATGGTCGTCGGGGGCTATTATTTTTGCGTCTTCAAATTGCTGGAAGTTGCGCTTCATGGACTGCAGGTAAGTCGGATCGTAATGCGTCGTGAGCAACTCGCGCACGACCGGTTCGATGTTTCCCTCCCGCACCGAGGCTTTCCAGCCATCGACCACCACCTTGCCCCGGAACTCGGCCAAGACCTGAAGGCGATTGCAGAAATGCTCGACGTCGCGCACAAAGAACGCGTAGTCTTCCATTAGCAAGGCTACCCGTTCGGTATCCGGCAGCACCAGGTTCAGGCAAGTGCTTTTGCGCATGGCTTCGATCAGCGAAGTGGGCACCGCCACGTTACCCACTTTTTTGCTTTCGCTCTCGATGAACACCGGACGTGTGGGGTCCAGGCTGCGCAACGCGTCCCACACCAGAGTATCAAACCGCTTTTGCGTGGGTTGCGTCAGCCCCGGAATGGCGCCCAGCACTGAACTGCGATGGCGCGCCAAACCTTCCAGATCGATCACCTGTGCCCCCTGCGCCGTTAACGCCTGCAGCAGCCGGGTTTTGCCCGAGCCTGTGGTGCCACAGATCACGCGCCAGTCAATACTGCTCACCAAGCGGGGAATATCCTGCACCACGGCGGCCCGAAAGGCCTTGTAACCGCCTTCGACCAGCGTGACGCGAAAACCGATCTGACTCAGGATCAGCGACAGCGCACCGCTGCGGTTGCCGCCGCGCCAGCAGTAGGCCAGTGGCTTCCAGTCTTTCGGCTTGTCGATGACCTCGCGATCAATGTGGCCGGCAATATTGCGCGCCGCAATGGCCGCACCGCGTTTTTTCGCCTCGAACGCATTGACCTGTTTGTACAGGGTGCCGATGTCGCGCCGTTCTTCATTGTTGAGTGTGGGCCAGTTGACGGCGCTGGGCAGGTGGTCTTCGGCGTATTCGCCTTCGCTGCGGGCGTCGATCACGGTGTCAAATTCGTGCAGCCGCTGAATGACTTCGGTGGCGGATAGGGTGGTCAGGCTCATTTCAGGATTTTCTTTAGTTCGGGCCAGACATTGGCCAGCATGAGGGGGTGAGCCTCTTCTTTGGGGTGAATACGGTCGGCTTGGAACAGTCGGGTGCTGTCGGCGGCGTTGCCGGGTGCATCGGCAATGCCTTTGAGCAAGAACGGCACCAGCGCCGCCTTGTTGGTTTTGGCGACGGCTGCATAGAGGGCGGCAAAACGCGTACCGTAGTCCTTGCCATAGTTGGGCGGCATCTGCATGCCAATCAGCAGCACCTTGGCACCGGACTTTTGAGCCGCCTGCGTCATCTGGTTCAGGTTGTCTTCGGTGAGCTGCAGGGGCAGGCCGCGCAACGCGTCGTTGGCCCCCAGTTCAATAATCACATGGGTTGGCCGGTGCTGTGCCAGCAGCCCGGCCAGCCGCGAGCGGCCGCCTGCCGTGGTGTCGCCACTGATGCTGGCATTGACCACGGCGACGGACAGTTTTTCGGCTTGGAGTTTCTTCTCAAGCAGCGCAACCCAGCCGCTGCCACGTTTGAGGCCATACTCGGCACTCAGGGAGTCGCCCAGCACCAAGATGGTTCGGGCCGGCCGTGCTGCCGTTGCAGCGCCTGCGGTGGAAACCCCCACAGCAGCAGCCAATACGCCTGCAGAGATAAAGTGTCGTCGATACAAAGAAAGCCTCATGTCTGATTCAATTATTTCCGTCGAGCATGTTTTCAAGTCGGTGACCGATTCGACCGGCACCCTCGACATTTTGCGCGATATTGATTTTGTGCTGAATGTCAGGGAGACGGTGGCCATCGTCGGCGCCTCCGGTTCCGGCAAAAGCACGCTGCTGTCCATCATTGCCGGGCTGGATACGCCCACCCGCGGCACCGTGCGGCTGGCGGGCCAGGATCTGTTCGCCATGAACGAGGACCAGCGCGCCGCTTTAAGGGCCCAGAAAGTGGGTTTTGTGTTCCAGAGCTTCCAGTTGCTGGGCAATCTGACGGCGCTGGAGAACGTGATGTTGCCGCTGGAGCTGAGTGACCGGCGCGATGCCCGCAAAGCGGCCACCGAGATGCTGGCCCGCGTCGGCCTGTCGGAGCGACTTGGCCATTACCCCAAGGTGTTGAGTGGCGGCGAACAGCAGCGGGTGGCGCTGGCGCGTGCGTTCGTGGTCAAACCGGCCGTGCTGCTGGCGGACGAACCCACCGGCAGCCTGGACTTTGCCACCGGTGAAAAAGTGATGGAACTCATGTTTGACCTCAACCGCGAGCAAGGGACCACGCTGGTGCTGGTCACGCACGACCGCGCCATTGCCGCGCGCTGTGCCCGTTGCATCACGATTGAAGCCGGGCAGGTGCTGGATACCATGGCCGATGTTTAAGTCATTTTGGCCTCTAGCCCCCGTTGCTGCTGCGTAAGCAGCTATTGTTTTGGTAGTGAGTTGCAACCCGCGATAATTGGAGTATGTCTTCATCTAAAGTTTTATTCGGCTTTCATGCCGTTGGTGTGCGTCTCAAAACGGCGCCCAAATCCATCATCGAGATTTATTTCGAGCCTACGCGTCGCGATGCACGCATGCGTTTGTTCATTGACAAAGCCAAAGAGGTCGGTTGCCGCCTGATCGAGTCTGACGGCGATCGGCTCGCCAAGCTGTGCGGAGGCCAAGGTCACCAGGGTGTTGCGGCCCGCGTGCAAGAACTGCCACAGGTGCATTCCCTGGACGAATTATTGGAACGCCTGGAGGCTGCACAGCTCGACAAGCCCCTGGCTGAGCGTGAGCAGCCCTTGATTTTGGTGCTGGATGGTGTGACCGATCCGCACAATCTCGGCGCCTGCCTGCGGGTGGCCGATGGCGCGGGCGTGCACGCCGTCATTGCGCCCAAAGACAACGCCGCCGGCATCAACGCCACGGTGGCCAAAGTGGCCAGTGGCGCGGCAGAAACGGTGCCTTACTTCATGGTGACCAATCTGGCGCGCACCCTGAATGAGCTCAAGGAGCGCAACATCTGGATCATCGGCACCAGCGACGTGGCTCCCAAAACGATTTACCAGTCTGACCTTAAAGGCCCGGTGGCGCTGGTGCTGGGCGCCGAAGGCGACGGCATGCGTCAGCTCACCGCCAAGACCTGCGACGAACTGGTCAGCATTCCGATGCGCGGCGCGGTCGAAAGTCTGAATGTGTCGGTGGCCAGCGGCGTGTGCCTGTATGAAGCCGTGCGCCAGCGCAGTTTAATTAACGGCTAGACGCCTTCTGGCTGCCAGCCCCTCACTGATATTGAGCCACTAGGAGTCACCATGATCCGTCTTGCTGCACTATTGATAGCTGTCTTCGCAGCACTGGCGGGGGCTGGCTGCACACAGGAGCAACAAAACAAGCTTAGTCGCGACATCCAGAACTGGACGGGAACCAACGGCGTGCTGGAGTTTTATGCGGGTGACAAACTGGTGCGCCGCTTCCTGAAAATCGACAAACTCAGCACCGCCATGGGGACCGAAGATGGTAAGCCACGTCCTTACCGCTTTGGCTATGGCGTGCTGGACGAGAATTTGAACTTCGTGGCCGATCCGGGTGAGAAAAAAGTCTATTTCGAGATCAGCGACTTTGGCTCGAATTACCTGTTCTTCGAGAGCCCGCGCTGAACGGCAAGCATCTTGTCCGCCTGTGAGGCGGCGGGTTTTATACCCAGCCCATCCATCCCAACAATCCGCCCGCAGCCAACAGCCAGAGCAAATGCAAGCGGGTGCGCCATACCAGCAGGGCTGTCACACCAGTGAGCAGCCATAACGGCCCGTGTTGCAGTTGGCTGCCATGGCTGGAAGCCAGAATCCAGCCGGTGGAAATGAGTAATGCAATCACGATCGGTGCCATGCCTTGTTTGAAGGCGCGTACCGCCCGCAGTTCACGGTTCTGATGGCCCCAGCGGGCGGCCGCGAAGGTGAGGGTGGTGCTCGGCAGCATGATGCCGACCATGGCCAGGATCACGCCCAGCAAGGCAAAGGCCCACGCGGTAACCCCGCCGCCCATGCCGCCGCCAGCATTCATCCCCACATTCCAGCCCAGCAAGGCAATAAACAGCACATTGGGCCCCGGTGCGGCCTGCGCCAGCGCAATGGACGAGGTGAACTGGCCATCGCTCAGCCAGTGCCGTTCATCCACTAGATAGCGGTGCATGTCGGGTGCCGTGGTGATGGCGCCTCCGATGGCCAGCAAGGACAGCGACATGAAATGGGTGAACAGGGCGAGCCAGTCGGCCGTAGTCAGGCTCATTTTTTTGTCCCCAGCACATGGACCTGGCCCAGTTGCCGGTAAGCCCAGGCACATGCCAGTCCTCCCACGCTCAGCAGCACCCAAGCCAAAGGTACCCGCAGCAGCGCAATTGCTATAAAAGTAATAGCGGCTAGCGACCAGCAGACGGCGGCTCCCATGATATTTATCTTCAAGGAAGCGATGAGTTTGAAGCCGGTGGCCGCAATCAGACCCGCCGCGACAGCGCCCATGCCGCGCAGCGCGCCCTGAATGCCGGGTGAATCAGAAATGCCAGCGAATACGGCCGCCAGCACCAGCACGATCAGCATCGGGAAGGCCAGCATGCCGGCCAGCGCCACCAGTGCACCGCGCAGGCCAAAGTAACGGTCGCCAATCATCAGTGACAGGTTGACCACATTGGGGCCGGGCAAAATTTGCGCCACGGCCCAGTCCTCCACGAACTCCGCGGGGGTCAGCCAGCGTTTTTTTTCGACAAGTTCGCGTTGCACCACGGCCAGCACACCACCAAAGCCCTGCAGCGCTAACCATGTAAACGACCAGAACAGGTCGCGCAATGACGCCGGCTGTGCGTGAACTTGGTCCGCGGGGTGGGGCGGAACGCCGGGTGTTGGCGAGTCTGGATTTGTCATGGCCAGATTATCGGGGGGACACCTGCGCCCCCCTAAATAACGTGCCACGTTCAGGCCGTTTCAGCGCTCACCTTGTCCTGGGTTTCAAACCCGCCGATGTTGGCCATGACCTTGTCTACACAGTCCAGCCACGCCTGCAAGGCAGCGGGATAGGGTTCGTCGAGTATGGCCCACCAGCGAACCCGAATCTGGCGCGCTGCCGTTCGCAACTGCCATCCGGCCTCTCGGGTAATGAGCGTCATCTCGTTGAGCAGGTTGTTGTCGAGCGTATCGCTGCCGAGGTAGGCGAGTTGGTCTGGTGCCGCCCCGACTTGGGCCAGCGCGCGCTGGATTTTCTGAAGCTGAACAGTCAATAACTCAAGTCCCTCACGACGGGCAGCGCTTAAATCGGGGTTTTTGGAGAGTTCAGCCGACCATTGACCCAGCGCCTCGTCAATATTCAATAGCAGCTGCATCGGGTTAGAGAGATGTTCAAGCTTGGTCGTCATGCTGTCTGTTGGTGACTGCAGCAAGCCAATGATTTGAAGGGCCAGTGTGTTGTCGTACCGGTGGGTATTCATTCGCAACAACACGGACAATCGCAGTTCCGGGGCGTCTCGGTCCGGCGAAAACATGGCTGCGACCACTTTGGCCAGCGACAATAATTTGCCCAGTGGACTGATAGCGTCGCCAACCAGATGGCGGGGATAACCAGAACCATCCATGTACTCATGGTGCTCCCGAATGGCACGGACGACCTCTTTGGGGTATTGGTGGTGTCGTTCGATCAACATGGTGGAGACCAGGGGGTGCGAATAAAGCTGGCGCTGTTGCGCACTGTTGAGCGCCTGTTCTGGCGACAGCAACAGCGGGTCGACGTGCAGCATGCCAATGTCGCTCAGCAGGCCAGCCGCACAGGCAATATTCACGTCGAAGCGCGACAACAACGGAGTTTTTGTCAGCCAGCCCGCAGTCAATGCCGTCCGGATCAGTTGTAGATAAATTTCCGGATGCACATCGCGCGCGATGGTCAGTTGAAACGCAATGGGCGCAGGCAAGGGGATGGTTTCAATGGCGTCGAGCAAGAGGTTGCGGGACTGGCCATCGGGGACCATGCGCGTAAAGAACGGGATGTCATTCAATATCGCTTCTGCACTGATCCTCAGGGTTTTGCCTGTCACCGTGTTGCGGCTGCTCACGCAATTTTCAATGGGTGCCGACAACTTGTGCTGCATCAAACGCTCGTACAGCCCCAGATTGATCGTCGTCCCTTTGTCGACGATTTTCACGCCGTTGGCATTGAAAATCGCGCAATTGGCGATAACGGGTTCCTTTTCACCCAATTCGGCCACGGCTTGGGTGAAATACTGTTCGCTATCGGTCGAGTCGGTCATGGTTTTTACAAATCTACGGCTATGCAGCTAGCTTATACGATGCCGACGCGACGCCGGTGAGCGGGTCACACACCCGTGGTTGAATGGTGCGGCACGACACCGACAACAGAACTGCCTGGGTCTTCAAGTTGCTGCAACACCCAAGCAATGACTGCGCTATCGAGGACGAGTTGCAAGTGTCCCCGTCCTTCAAAGACGGTGACTTGGGCGCCGTCAAGCACCTGTTCGCGCTGAGGGTAGACGATGTTGTCCTGCGGCGTCAGGGCAATGCGCATCAGACGGCGCGTTGATGCACTCTCGCTAGCCGCCAATTTTTGCAGCCAGACACTGTGCCAGCCCATCTGCGTTCCATTAACGGTTTTTATCGGGAATGTGATCTGTGTGCCAGCGTGGGGCGTGCCCAGCGTGATCACGCGCGCCGCACGCTGGATACCGTAGCGGCGCATCCAGACCCGGATGACCAGCCCGCCCATGCTGTGACCGATTAGCGCCACTTTTTCTGTACCCGTCTGGCGACACAGTTGCGCCACAGCTTGCTCAATCAGCGCCGCATACTCGTCAATGGATGTGAACAGTGGCTCCAGATCGACGGCCAACACAGGGTGCCCAGCGCGGCGCAATTGCGTGGCCATGGCATCCCAAACTCGATGGTTGCACAAGTAGCCATGCACCAGAACAACCGGCACAAGGCCCGCATCACCAATGGCGGGCAGCATAACGGGTGGCCTCTTTGCCCAAGGGAGTTGGAACAAGAAAACCTGAATCTCTGCCCAGTATTCACCTGCCAGCGACCTCCACCACAGGGCATGTGCGCCCGATGCGCGTGATTGGACGGCTGTCTTGAGGGTGAGCAGCAGGATGATGAGAAAAGGAAACCCCATGCCTGCGACGACGACCAGCCAGGGCGAGCCGCCCGTTTGTCTGGCAATGACCCAGCCCAACACGGCGCCGCCTAAAATTTGACTCAGTAGCAGGCGGCGAAGTAATCGTGACAGCATGGGGATGATTCAGGCTTTTTTGTGTGGTTAATCGTTGTGGGACAACGCGGTAACTTGTCCCCACCCGCTTGCAATTCTGCTGCTCAATAGACCGGTTGGTAGCGCATGACCGTCGCCTTGACCTCGTCCGTCAGGACAAAGCCGTCCCCGAACTGGGCCGCCAGTTCATCCGCCCGTTTGGAAAAGGCTGGCAAGCCCATGCCATAGATGAACTGCATGGCGCCACCGGTCCAGGCCGGAAAATCAATGCCGAAGATGGAGCCAATGTTGGCGTCATGCACGCTGGTCAGCACGTTTTCGTTCAAACAGCGTGCAGTTTCCACCGCCTGCCGGTAGAGCAGACGATCTTTCAGGTCGGTGATGTCCCAGGCCACGTCGGCTTTTTCAAACAGCGGTTTGAGTTGTGGCCACAAGGATTTTTTGACGCCTTTCACGCTGGGATAGTCGTAGAAGCCGCCACCACCGGCTCGGCCTGGCCGCTTGAACTCTTTCACCATGCGCTCGACCAGCAGTTCACCCGGGCTGGCAGCATAGGTTTTGCCCTCGGCCGCCAAGTCGGAGCGGGTTTGCTCCGTCATATGCAAGCTCAAGGTCAGCGCCGTTTCGTCCAGGACCGCGAGTGGTCCGACCGGCATGCCGCACTGGAGACCGGCGTTTTCAATCGCTGCCGCCGGGATGCCTTCACCCAGCATGGCCGCACCTTCCATGACGAAGGTGCCAAATACGCGGCTGGTAAAGAAGCCGCGTGAATCGTTCACCACAATCGGGATCTTGCCGATGGCCTGCACATAGTCAAAGGCCCGGGCCACGGTGTCGTCGCTGGTTTGCTGGCCGCGAATGATTTCCACCAGCTTCATCTTGTCCACCGGGCTGAAGAAATGAATGCCGATGAATTTATCTGCTGCGACGCTCGCCGCGGCCAGACCACTGATCGGCAAGGTCGAGGTGTTCGACGCAAAAAAGCCACCCGGCGCTAGCATCGGCTCGGCTTCTTGCGTGACGCGGGCCTTGAGTTCGCGGTTTTCAAACACCGCTTCAATGATCAGGTCACACCCGGCCAGGTCAGCCAGCTGGTCGGTGGCGTGGATGCGCGCCAGCACCTGCTGTTGCTCGGCGGCACTGATGCGGCCCTTGTCTACCCGTGCCTGCGTGAGCTTGGCGCTGTAGGCTTTGCCGGCGTCAGCTTTGTCCTGGCTGACATCTTTGAGCACAGTGGCGATGCCCTTGCTGGCTTGCGCGAAGGCAATGCCGGCGCCCATCATGCCGGCACCCAGCAATCCCACCTTGGTGGGCTTGAAGCGCGCCGACTGGCCGGGGCGCGACTGACCGCTCTTGATGGCGTTCAGATTGAAGAAGAAGGTGTTGATCATGGCGCGGGCGTTGCGGCCGGTCATCAGCTTGGCGAGCGCGCGGCTTTCAATGCGCAGGGCGGTCGGCAAGTCCACCTGCAATCCTTCCACCATGCAGGCCAGGATGGCCTCGGGGGCGGGGAACAAACCGCGTGTTTTTTGTCTGATCACGGCGGGTGCCAGCACCAGCAGGTTGGCCAGCTTGGGATTGGCCGGTGTACCGCCGGGCACCTTGTAGTCCTTCTCGTCCCAGGGGTGCTGGACGCTGGGGTTGCTGGCAATCCAGGCCAGGGCCCGGTTGCGCAGGTCGGTGGCCACCTGGTCAGACGGGGCGATCAGTTCATGCACCAGCCCCAGGACTTTCGCTTCTGTTGGCGAGAAGGTTTTGCCCTCCACCAAATAGGGCTGGGCGCCGACCAGGCCGAGGTGGCGCGTCATTTTGGTGACGCCGCCAGCGCCGGGCAACAAGCCCAGCGTCACTTCAGGCAGGCCGAACTGGATCTTGCGGTCATCCACCGCAATGCGGTAGTGGCCGATCAACGCGACCTCCCAGCCCCCGCCCAAGGCCGTGCCGTTGAGGCAACTCACCACCGGCTTGCCCAACGACTCAAGGGTGTGAAAGCTCTTTTTAACCCCTTCAATTTCAGTGAACAGGGCACTGGCATCCGCATCGGTCAGGCGCATCACCGACTTCAGGTCCGCCCCGGCAAAAAAGGTTGATTTGGCGGAAGCCAAAATAATGACCTTGATGCTGTCTTTGTCGCGGATCACCTGTGCCGCCAGCGCCGTCATGTCTTGCTGCCATTGCTGGCTCATGGTGTTGACAACCGAGCCCGGCTCGTCAAAGGTGATGGTGGCAATGCCGTCTTGCAGTTCGTATCGGATGGTTTTCATTAGATTCTTTCAACAATAGTGGCAATCCCCATGCCACCGCCGACGCACAATGTGGCCATGCCGTAGCGCAGATTACGGCGATGCAACTCGTCAATCAGGGTGCCCAAAATCATGGCACCGGTGGCCCCCAGCGGGTGGCCCATGGCAATGGCGCCACCGTTGACGTTGACCTTCTCAAAGGGCACGTTCATCTCTTTCATGAAGCGCATCACCACCGCGGCAAAGGCTTCGTTCACTTCAAACAGATCAATCTGCTCAATCGTCAACCCGGCTTTGGCCAGTGCTTTGCGGGCGGCGGGCATGGGGCCGGTCAGCATGATGGTGGGGTCGGCACCGCTGAGTGCGGCGGCCACAATGCGGGCGCGTGGGGTGAAGCCGTGGGCCTTGCCAGCGGCTTCGGAGCCAATCAACATCGCCGCGGCGCCGTCAACCAGACCGGACGAATTGCCGGCATGGTGCACATGGTGGATGCGCTCCACCTGCGGATAGCGGGTGAGGGCGATTTGATCGAAACCCATGCTGCCCATCTGCTCAAACGACGGTTTCAGCGAACCCAGGCCTTCCAGCGTGGTGTGCGGCTTGATGAACTCGTCCTGCGCCAGAATGACCTGACCCAGTACGTCTTTGACCGGAACGATCGAGCGCGCGAAATAGCCGCTTTCACGGGCATGGCTGGCGCGCTTTTGCGATTCCAGCGCAAACGAGTCCACATCCTGGCGCGAAAAGCCGCCCAAGGTCGCAATCAAGTCGGCGCCAATGCCTTGCGGCACAAAGCCGGTGGCGATGCTGGTTTCCGGGTCCATGGCCCAGGCGCCGCCGTCCGCGCCAATTGGCACGCGGCTCATGCTCTCCACGCCGCCGGCCACCACCAGGTCTTCCCAGCCGGAGCGCACTTTTTGCGCTGCCAGGTTGACGGCCTCCAGGCCCGAGGCGCAAAAGCGGTTGATTTGTACCCCTGAGCAGGTGAAATCCCATCCTGCCTTAAGCGCTGCCACTTTGGCAATCACCGCGCCCTGCTCGCCCACCGGCGACACCACGCCCATCACCACGTCGTCCACTTTCGAGGTGTCGAAGTCATTGCGGCGTTGCAGTTCGGTCAGCACACCGGCCAGCAAATTGACCGGTTTGACTTCAAACAGGCTGCCGTCCTTCTTACCCTTGCCACGCGGGGTGCGGATGGCGTCATACACAAAAGCTTCGGTCATGGGTCGATCCTGATGAGTTGGGGACGGAGTTTGCTCAGCAAGCGCGTTGCTGCGGGCTGTCTCACAAGGTTTGACATTGAAAAATCGGATGCAAAAAATTATGTATTGCGAAATACTGGAATGCAGTATATTTCTTTTCACAAAGCAATTGCTTTGTATTATTAATATAACTTTGTCAAGCAGGTGCCACCATGATTCAGCGAACCCTTTTTACGTCCGACCACGAGGCCTTTCGCGATAGTTTTCGCCGTTTTATGGACAAGGAAATTGCGCCTTTTCATGCGGATTGGGAAGAGCAGGGCTATGTGGACCGCGCGGTGTGGAACAAGGCCGGCGAGAACGGCTTTTTGTGCATGACGATGCCAGAGGAATACGGCGGTGCCGGGGCTGACAAGCTGTTTTCGGTGGCGCAGATGGAGGAGCTCAGCCGCGGCGGCTTCTCCGGCATTGGCTACTTTTTGCACAGCGAAATCGTGGCGCCCTACCTTTTGCACTATGGCACCGAAGAGCAAAAGAAGAAGTACCTGCCCAAAATGGCCAGCGGCGAGATGATTGGCGCCATTGCCATGAGCGAGCCGGCGGCGGGCTCCGACCTGAAGGGCATCAAGACCACCGCCCTCCAGCAGCCGGACGGCAGTTATCTGCTCAACGGCAGCAAAACCTTCATCACCAACGGCTGGCATGCGGACCTGGTGATTGTGGTTGCCAAAACCAACCCGGCCGCCGGTGCCAAGGGCACCAGCCTGTTGCTGGTGGAGCGCGGCATGGCCGGTTTTTCAGTCGGCAAGCGGCTGAAAAAACTGGGCATGAAAGCGCAAGACACCTCCGAGCTCTTTTTTGACAATGTGCGCGTCCCGACGGCCAATTTGCTGGGCGGGCCCGCGCAGGAAAACCGCGGTTTCATCTGCCTGATGGAGCAGCTGCCGTGGGAGCGCCTGCAAATTGCCATCAGCGCCGTCGCTGCCTCGCAGGCCGCGATCGACTGGACGGTGGACTATGTCAAAGAGCGCAAAGTGTTTGGCCAGCCGGTGGCCTCGTTTCAGAACACGCGCTTCACGCTGGCCGAACTGCAAACCGAGGTGCAGGTGGCGCGCGTGTTTGTCGATAAATGCACCGAACTGCTGCTGGCCAACACCCTCGACACCGCCACCGCCAGCATGGCCAAGTACTGGTGCAGCGATTTGCAGTGCAAGGTGATGGACGAGTGCGTGCAGTTGTTTGGCGGCTACGGCTACATGTGGGAATACCCGATCACCCGCGCCTACGCCGACGCCCGCGTGCAGCGCATCTACGGCGGCACCAACGAGATCATGAAAGAGGTGATTACGCGGTCAATGGGCTTGGGAGGAAAATAGCTTTATGCCCACACTTCTCAGCCTCCAGACCGCGTTAGCGCGCCGCGTTCAAATCAACGGCCGCGCCATCCTGACGGCCATTCACAAACTGCCGATTTCGGGCGCGGTGCCGGTCATGCGCCTGGGCCTGGCCGGTGACGAACAGGCTGATTTATCGGTGCATGGCGGGCTGGACAAAGCGGTCTACGCCTACCCGTCTGAGCATTACCCGTTCTGGCGCGAGGCCCGCGCCCAAGCCGGTGTAACCGGCATTGACGATGCCCTGCCGTTTGGCTCGGTCGGCGAAAACCTGACCTTGCAAGGCGTGCTGGAGACCGACGTGTGGGTGGGTGATGTGCTCAAGTTCGCCCAGTGCGAGTTGCGCGTCACCTTGCCGCGCGAGCCCTGCTATAAATTCAACGCTGCCATGGGTTTCAATGGCGCCGTCAAGGCGATGGCGCAAAGCGGGTTCTGCGGTTTTTATCTGGCGGTGGACCAGCCTGGCACGATCAGCGCGGGGGAGTCGTTTGAACTGGTGCCCGGCCCGCGGCGCTTGTCGATCACCGAGTCGTTCAACGCCAAGATGTTCAAGCACATGCGCTGATGGCGACCGAGAACCGGTTTTCCCGCTCGCGTTGAATGCTATTAAATTAATAGCTTCTTACGAATATGCGACGGGGGCTAGAGCCTTATTTTCCTTGTAAGAAGCGCCTCGATCTGCATGTCCTTCTCCCGCCACATCTGCTGTACCCATTGCTGGTACGCCTCGCGCACGGCGGGGTCGCCCGCGTAATCGCCTTGCACCAGGTGTTGGGGAATGGGCAGCGGCCGCACGCGAACAATGACGCGTTTGAGTTTGCCCGTCAGAAATTGCCAAAAATCGATCGGACCGTCCGGGTAAACAATTGTCACGTCGAGAATGGCCTGAAACTTGTCGCCCATCGCGTTCAGGGCCAGCGCCATGCCGCCGGCCTTCGGTTTGAGCAGGTGTTTGTACGGTGATTTTTGCCGCAGATGTTTGGCGGGCGTGAAGCGCGTGCCCTCCAGAAAATTCATCACGCTGGTGGGAATCAGGGCAAACTTTTCACAGGCCTTGCGCGTGGTGGCTTGGTCTTTGCCCCGCATTTCGGGGTGTTTTTTCAGGAATTCCTCACTGTGGCGGCGCATGAACGGAAAATCCAGCGCCCACCAGGCCAAGCCCATGATCGGCACCCAGATCAGTTGCTGCTTGAGAAAGAATTTGAGCAGCGGAATGCGCCGGTTGAACAAGTGCTGCAGCACCAGAATGTCCACCCAGGACTGGTGATTGCAGTTCACCAGGTACCAGCTGAGGTCGTTCAGGCCGTCCAGACCTTGCACATCCCAAGTCGTGCGCTGCGTCAGCCGCATCCAGCCGCTGTTGCCCGAAATCCAGGATTCAGCGATGCGCAAAATGAGCGGGTCGATCACCAGCCGAACCTTTTTGATCGGGACGATCAGTTTCAGGAGTGCAAAAAACAGCAGCAGAGGCACCCAGAACAGCACGTTGAGCACCATCAGCAAGGACGCGATCAGGCCCACCAAGGGCGAAGGCAAAAAATTAAGCATGAGAGTTCATTTCGGTAATTCCGGCGGATCAGTTGCGGGCGTAGCTCAGGTGGAAGCTGTCGACGCCGTTGAATTGGGCCATGCCCTGGGCCAATTCCGACAGCGGCCCCATCTTTTGGCGGCTGCGCGCCACCGCCACAAAATTCCATTCCTGCGCCGCCTCCGTGAGTCGGATGCTGATGGTGCCGCCCGCGATGTCATAGCCGCGGGCATTCGCCATGTCACGCAGAGCGGCCTCGATCGGCTGGAAGTTTTTTTCAAATTTCAGGTTAATGGCCACGGCCTGCCTGGAGGGCAGCCATTCTTCGAGTTTTGAAATCCAGATCATGCTGATGGCGCACAGCAGGGCCAGCATCATCGCGGCGGCATAGAAACCGACCCCCACCAGAATGCCAATGACCGACGAGGCCCACAGCGAGGCGGCGGTGGTCAAGCCACTGATGGTGAAGCCCTCACGCATGATGACGCCCGCGCACAGGAACCCGATGCCGGTCACGATGCCCTGAATCACCCGGGTCGGATCGACGCCGGTGGGGATCGTGTTGTCGCCGCCAAACCAGGCCCAGGAATAACCGCTGATCACTGTCAACGCGGCCGATGACATGCAGACCAGGCCGTAGGTGCGCATGCCTGCAGCGCGCCCGTGGTACGACCGCTCATAGCCGACCAGCAGACCCAGCAGCAATGCGCCGAACAGATTCAGAAAAACAATGAAGTTGACAGTGACGATGGGCCCGGACCAAAAGGCGAGAAGTGTTTCAAAAGATAGCATTCTGTAACCATAACGCATTTTTGGCCCTGAATGCCGCGATCCCAGTGCCTGTCAAGTACCCCTTTAGAGGGCGTTGCCAAGCGTAAAACCTTACACTCGCCGGTTGCCCCCCATATGTGCCCCCTATGAACGCCCCCGTTGACGTCTCCTTTTTCGCGCGTGCCGCCAAGCCGCTGACCAGTTACCGCAAATACTGGGCAGCCCGTTTTGGCACGTCCAAATTCCTGCCCATGAGCCGCGCCGAGATGGACAAGCTGGGCTGGGACAGCTGCGACATCATTCTGGTGACCGGTGACGCCTATGTGGACCACCCCAGTTTTGGCATGGCGGTGATTGGCCGCATGTTGGAGGCGCAGGGCTTTCGGGTCGGCATCATCGCCCAGCCCGACTGGCAAAGTGCCGATCCCTTCAAGGTGCTGGGCAAGCCTAATTTGTTCTGGGGCGTGACCGCGGGCAACATGGATTCCATGATCAACCGCTACACGGCTGACCGCAAAATCCGCAGTGATGATGCCTACACGCCGGGCGATGTGGGTGGCAAACGGCCCGACCGCGCGGCCATTGTGTACAGCCAGCGCTGCCGCGAAGCCTACAAAGACGTGCCGATTATTCTGGGCGGCATTGAGGGCAGCCTGCGCCGTATTGCGCACTATGACTACTGGTCCGACAAGGTGCGTCGCTCGATCGTGGTCGATGCCAAATGCGATTTGCTGCTCTACGGCAACGCCGAGCGGGCACTGGTTGAGATCGCCCATCGCCTGGCCGCCAAAGTGCCGGTGGAACAGATTACCGATGTGCGCGGCACCGCCTTTGTGCGCCGCACCGATGACGAAACCGGCAAGGGCTGGTTCGAGATCGACTCCACCAGCGTGGACGAGCCGGGCCGGGTCGAAGCGCAAATCAACCCGTACCAGACCACCAGTGAGCAGGCGGCCGGGCAGGGCAGTTCTTGTGCCAAAGAAGACGGTCAGCAAAATGCTATTAATAACGTAGCTGCTAGCGCAGGTTCGACGGGGGCTACAGGCCTGAATGACTCAAATAGTGAAGTCAATCCTGTGATCAAGCCGCTGACCTTCATGCCGAATCCGGCCTTGTACGGCAAGGGCAGTGTCAAGGTGCCGCCGCGCGACCGCTCGGTGATTCGCCTGCCCAGCTACGAACAGATCAAATCTGATGCCGTGCTGTATGCCCACGCCAACCGCGTGCTGCATCTGGAAACCAACCCTGGCAATGCGAGAGCTTTGGTGCAGGCGCACGGCGAAGGCGTGACGGCGCGCGATGTCTGGATCACGCCACCGCCGATTCCGCTCACCACCGCCGAGATGGACTTCGTGTTCGATCTGCCTTACGCGCGTAGCCCGCACCCCAGCTATGCGGATGAGGCCGGCAACCACGACGGTGCCACCAAAATCCCGGCGTGGGAGATGATCCGTTTCAGCATCAACATCATGCGCGGCTGCTTTGGCGGCTGCACCTTCTGCTCGATTACGGAGCACGAAGGGCGCATCATCCAGAGTCGTTCCGAAGACTCGGTGATCCGCGAGATTGAAGACGTGCGCGACAAGGTCAAGGGCTTTACCGGCACCATTTCTGACCTGGGTGGCCCGACGGCCAATATGTACCGGCTGGGTTGCCGCAGCCCCGAAATTGAAGCGGCCTGCCGCAAACCGAGCTGCGTCTACCCCGGCATTTGCCAAAACCTGGGCACTGACCACACGCCACTGATCAAAATTTACCGTCGTGGTCGCGCCCTCAAAGGTATCAAAAAAATCCTGATTGGTTCCGGCGTGCGTTATGACCTGGCGGTGCAAAGCCCCGAGTACGTCAAGGAGCTGGTGACGCACCACGTCGGCGGTTACCTCAAGATTGCGCCCGAGCACACTGAGCAGGGCCCGCTGACCAAGATGATGAAGCCGGGCATCGGCACCTACGAAAAGTTCAAAACGCTGTTTGACAAGTTCACGCTGGAAGCGGGCAAAAAGCAGTTTTTGATTCCGTACTTTATCGCGGCCCACCCTGGCACCAGCGACGAAGACATGATGAATTTGGCGGTCTGGCTGAAGAAAAATGGTTTTCGCGCCGACCAGGTGCAGACGTTTTACCCATCGCCCATGGCCACCGCCACGGCGATGTACCACACCAACAAAAACCCGCTGCGCAAGATCACGCGCGACAGCGAAACGGTGGACATCGTGCGCGGCGAGCGTCGCCGCCGCCTGCACAAAGCCTTTTTGCGCTACCACGACGCCAACAACTGGCCGTTGCTGCGCGAGGCGCTGAAAACGATGGGCCGCGCTGACCTGATCGGCAATGGCAAACACCACTTGATCCCGACCTTTCAGCCGCTGACCGATGGCAACTACACCAGTTCAAGGCGCAAAAATTCCACCGCCGTGGCGGCTAAACCGGCGACGGTCAGCCCCGTCAAGGAAGGGCGTTTGCTGACGCAGCATACCGGTTTGCCACCGCGAAATAACGGTGCTGGCCGTGTCGCTGGTACGGTGGCTAAAAAACTGCGCTAGCGGCTATTGATATAGCCAAATAGACCGCTAGCCCTTGCGGGATATGCGTAAGTAGCTATAAATATAATAGTGATCTACGGTCAAGCCGCCGGGGCTCTTTGCAGTTTGATATTGGCGGCCAGGCCACCTGAGGTCGTATTGCTCAGGACAAAAGTGCCGCCCATGCTCGAAATGGTCTTTTCGACAATGGCCAGACCCAAGCCGGCGCCGTTGGCGGCGGTGCGGGCCGCTTCGCCGCGATAAAACGGCTTGGTCAAGTTGGCCAGCTGTTCGGTCGAGACGCCCATGCCGTGGTCGCGCACCCGGAGCATCACCCATTTGTCGCGTGCCTTGGCGGCAATGTCCACCACGGCAACGCCGGTGTCCAGGGACTTGCCATAACGGCGGGCATTTTCCAGCAGGTTGGTGATGACGCGGCCCAGTTCGACCTCGTCGGCGAGCACTATCAGGTCATCCGACAGGTCCAGGTTGAAGCGCATGTCGGTGCGGTTGCGCACACTGAAAAGACAGGCCTCAATGACTTCGCGCAGGGGGACGGACGTCAGGTTGACGTTGCCGGGCCGTGCGTAATCCAGAAACTTGCCAATGATGGCGTCGAGCTGCGCAATATCGGCGGCCATGTTGGCGCGTGCTTCGATGTCCGAGACGCTGAGTTCGGTCTCCAGCCGCAAACGGGCCAGCGGTGTGCGCAGGTCGTGTGAGATGCCGGCCAGCATGATGGCCCGGTCCTGTTCAATTTTTGCCAACTTTTGGGTCATGCGATTAAAACCAATATTCACGTCTCTTATCTCACTGGTGGCCACGGTTTCGTCCAGCGAGCTGGCGTGAAAATCTCCGTCGCGTACGCGGCCGGCCGCAAACGACAGCTGCTTGAGTGGCTGGTTGATCAGGCGGGCAATCAGGGCGGCTCCGGCCAGCGACAGTGCGGCGGCCGTTATTAACCAGATCATCCAGGTGCTGCCGGCCGTGCGGTTGAAGCGGGCGCGATCGGTACGCATCCAGTAGTTGTCACCGTCGATGGTGAACCCGACCCACAGCCCTTCGGTATGGTTGACGCTGTTGGCCACGACCGTGCCGGGGCCAAGGCGGGCGGTGAGTTCCAGCGAGATGCGCTGACCGAGTGCATCGGTGTCAAACGGCTCATACAAGTCACCGGGTTCGCGCGGGACGATGCGCACGCCTTCTTCCTCGGTCATGGTCTTGATCAGGGACACCCGATTGATGGCGTCGGAGTGAATCAGGGCGGCGCGACTCAGGTTGACCAGCGACGCGATTTGCTGTGCGGTCTGAATGGCACGCGGTTCAAACTCCAGCGCGCGCAGCGATTGCAGCCAGGCCAGAACGCTGCCGATCAACAGCAGGGCCAGCAGAAAAAAAGTACGCCAGAAAAGACTCAAGCCCAGCTGTGTTACCACCTTGAGACCCCGGGGGGCGGGGGGCTCCAGCGGCATCGGGCTGGTGAGGTCGTGCTGCGTTGTTTGCGTTGCTGTCAATGCGTTCAACCCGCGCCATCTGGAACAAATACATAACCAACACCCCAAACGGTTTGAATGTAGCGGGGCGCGGCGGGGTCGACTTCGACCAGTTTGCGCAAGCGTGAAACCTGCACATCCAGACTGCGGTCAAAGGGTTCAAACTCGCGACCGCGTGCCAGTTGGGCCAGTTTTTCGCGGGACAACGGCTGGCTCGGATGGCGCACCAACGCCTTCAGCATGGCGAATTCACCGGTCGTCAGTGGCAGGTCTTCGGTATCTTTGCGCAGCGTGCGGGCGCCCAGGTCAAAGGTAAACGGCCCGAACGTCACGACATGGTTGTCGGTCGACGGCGAGCCTGGTGCTTCCGGTACGGGGCGCCGGCGCAGCACGGCATTGATACGGGCCAGCAGTTCACGCGGGTTGAAGGGCTTGGCCAGGTAATCGTCGGCGCCGACCTCCAGGCCAACAATGCGGTCCACATCCTCGCCTTTGGCGGTCAGCATGATGATGGGTGTGCGGTCGTTGGCGGCGCGCAGGCGCCGGCAAATCGACAGACCGTCTTCGCCGGGCATCATCAGGTCCAGGACGATCAGGTCAACCGGTTCACGCAGCAGGATGCGCGTGAGGGACTTGCCGTCTTCGGCCTGCAGAACGTCAAAGCCTTCCTGCGTCAGGTAACGCCGCAGCAGGTCACGGATGCGAGCGTCATCGTCGACGACCATGATCTTGTCATTTCTAATAGAAGCTTGGCTCATGATTGCATCACCTAATATGTAACAGAGGCCATTTTGCAGGGTTAACGGGGCGAATTCCCGAATTAGCGGCCGCTGCTGACATACTGTTACAGAAGTTGCCCCGGCACGCAAGCCCAAGCAATAGCAATGTGATCGCCTGCATGTGATTTGGCGTTATGTTCTAACTATGAAAAATATATTGTTTTTTCTCCTTATCTCTTTCTCCACGATGGGCGCTTGGGCTCAGCCGCCAGCCAGTCGCGACCCGACGACGGCCGAGCCGTCTGCGGCAGAGCAGCGGCGGGCGGAATTGCGGTCGGCCTTGAAAGCACAGCGCGCACGAGATGCCCAGGATCGCAAAGATCAGACGCTTGAAATTGCCCCGGCCTACCGGCATTTGTCCGAGCAGGAGCGGGCCGACCTGCGGCAGCAATTGCGCCCGCCGCGCCGAGAAGCCAACCCGGAGCGTCAATGAGGCGTTCTTGCGACGACGTACCCGATTTTTCAAGGAGAAGTGATTTTGAATTTTGCTACTAAAATAATAGCTACTTGTGCACTGGCGGCGGCGGCCAGTGGTGTTTTTGCTCAAAAAAATGTGAGTCCGCCTCTGCAGAACGTCGTTCAACTCTCCGCCAATGGTTCGGTCGAGGTTCAGCAGGATTTGCTGTCGATTGTCATGAGCACCACCTTCAACGGCCCCGACGCCGATGCGGTGCAAAGTCAACTCAAGACCGCGATGGATGCGGCACTTGCCGAAGCCAAAAAGGCGGCTAAACCGGGGCAGCTGGACGTGCGTACCGGTAATTTCAGCTTGTCTCCGCGCTATGGCCGCGATGGCAAACCCAGCGGCTGGCAAGGCTCGGCCGAGCTGATCCTTGAAGGGCGTGATTTCACCCGCATCAGCAGTACCGCCGGAAAGATTCAGACCTTGACGGTTGCTAACGTGAGTTTTGGCCTGAGCCGCGAGCAGCGTGCCAAGGTGGAAGGCGATGCGCAAGTGATTGCCATTGAGAGTTTCAAGACCCGCGCGACGGATATTGCCCGTAGTTTTGGCTTTGCTGGCTATACCTTGCGGGAAGTTAATGTCAGTGCCAATGAACAAGATTTTGCACCTCGACCCCGGATGTTGGCGATGCAAGCCAAGGTGGCAACGGCTGATGCGGCGGTGCCGGTCGAGGCCGGCAAGGCTTCCGTCGTGATTATCGTATCGGGGTCTGTGCAACTGAAATAGGGCTCGCGAGTCTCAGGTTAATCCCCGTTCGGATTTGTGCCACGGCGGTACATAATCCGACAAACGTCAATTCTGGGGAGATTGCGATTGATCATTGAACTCGTCAAGGGAGTTGCACTGCTGCTGGCGCTTAGTTTGCTGCAGAGTATCAATAATCGCTTCTGGCGTGATCGCAAAACAGCCGGCAAATTGTCCTCGGGTGTCCTCTTTGGTGTGATTTGCGTTGTGGGCATGATGACCCCCATCGTACTCACGCCGGGGGTGATTTTTGATGCCCGTTCGGTGGTGCTCAGCATGGCCGGCCTGTTTGGTGGGCCACTGGTGGCTGGCGTTGCGGCGATCATCGCGGGCGGTTATCGGCTCTGGCTTGGCGGCCGTGGCGTTGATGTCGGGGTGGCCGTGGTGGTCAGTTGCGTAGTGCTCGGACTGCTGTACCGTCATGCCGTTGCCCGGGGCTGGGCCAAGGTGGGGGTGTGGCAACTCCTGGTCTTTGGTTTTGTAGTCCATCTGTTTGTAGTTTTGTTTTTTACCCAGTTGCCAGCAGAGATTGCCCAGCAGGTGCTGGCCAGTGTGTCGCTGCCGATGCTGTTGACTTTTACCCCTGCCACGCTGTTTTTGGGTTTGTTGCTGCAGGATGGTGTGCATCGTGCTGAAACCGAACAGGCCCTGCGCGAGTCCGAGGCCCGGTTTCGCAGTCTGTTGCAAGACATTCCCGGGGTGGCGGTTCAGGGTTATGGGCCGGACGGCACGATTAACTTCTGGAACGCAGCCTCTGAGCAACTGTATGGTTATAGCGCCGGCGAAGCGATCGGTCGAAAAAAGATCGACCTCATTATTCCGTCCCGACTACGCGAAAGTGTCCAGCAGGCGATGCGCCAGATGTTTGAGAACCATCAGGCCATCCCCGCCGCCGAGTTGTTGTTGTCGCACAAGGATGGTTCTGATGTGCCCGTTTTTTCCAGCCATGGGTTTGTGAGTCAACCGGGGGTTGATCCCGAAGTCTTTCGTTTCGATATTGATCTTTCTGAACGCAACCGGGCTGAGGCCGAACTGCGTATTGCCGCCGTGGCTTTTGAAGCCCAGGAGGGCATCATCGTGACCGATTCGCAGCAGGTCATTCTGCGCGTCAACAAAGCTTTTACAAACAGTGTCGGTTACACCGAGGCCGAAGCGGTGGGGCAGACGCTGGCCCTGATTTATTCGGAGCGGCATGACGACGCGTTCTATGCAGACATCCATCAGCAGTTGCAGCGCAATGGTCAATGGGCGGGTGAAATCTGGAGTCGGCGCCAGAGCGGTGAGGTGTTTCCACAGTGGATGAACATCACGGCGGTGATGAACGAGCACAAGCAGGTGAGCCATTACGTGGCCACGTTGACGGACATCACACAACGCAAGGCCGCTGAAGAGCAGATCAGGCAACTCGCGTTTTTTGACCCGTTGACCGGTCTGCCGAATCGTCGTTTGTTGATGGACCGCTTGCATCGTGCACTGGCCGTGAGTGGGCGCAACAAGAGCAGCGGCGCTGTGCTGTTTATCGATCTGGATCACTTCAAAACGATCAACGACACCTTGGGCCATGAAAAAGGTGACCTGCTCTTGCAACAGGTTGCCAAACGTCTGTCCGGGTGTATTCGTGAAGGCGATACTGTGGCCCGTCTCGGCGGGGATGAGTTTGTGGTGATGCTGGAAGAGCTTGATACGGCGCGTGAGATCGCGGCTGACGAGGCCAAAAGCGTGGGCGAAAAAATCTTGACGCTGCTCAACCAACCCTACCGCTTGATTGATTTTGATTTCCACAGCACCTCCAGCATTGGCGTGGCTTTGTACAGTGGCCAATCGGTGCCGATGGATGACTTGCTCAAGCAAGCCGATCTGGCGATGTACCAAGCCAAGTCGGCCGGTCGCAATAGCATGCGCTTTTTTGATCCGGCCATGCAGGCGTTGGTGAATACGCGGGCAAAACTGGAGTCTGATTTGCGCGAGGGCATTTTGCGGGGGCAATTCATTCTCTATTACCAGCCCCAGGTGGATGCGTTCAACCATGTCACGGGCGCGGAAGCCCTGCTGCGCTGGCTTCATCCTGGGCGCGGCATGGTGTCGCCGGCCGACTTTATTCCGCTGGCGGAAGAAACCGGGCAAATACTGCCGCTGGGCAATTGGGTATTGGAGACTGCCTGCGCCCAGTTGTTGGCGTGGGCGCAGCAGCCGGTGCACGCCCATTTGATGTTGGCGGTCAATGTGAGCGCCCGCCAGTTTCGCGAGCCGGACTTTGCCCATTATTTGCTGGGCCTGCTTGACTACACCGGGGCCAATCCGAAAAAGCTCAAGCTCGAATTGACGGAGAGCGTGCTGGCCGACAACCTGGGGGACATCGTCACCAAAATGACGGCGCTGCGAGAGCGTGGCGTCAGTTTTTCGCTGGACGATTTTGGGACCGGGTATTCTTCACTGTCCTACCTGAAAAGATTACCGCTGGACCAACTCAAGATTGACCAGTCCTTTGTGCGCGATGTGTTGATTGATCCAAACGATGCGGCCATTGCCAAAACCGTCGTGGCGCTGGCCCAGAGCCTGGGGCTGGCGGTGATTGCCGAAGGGGTCGAGACCGAAGCGCAACGAGATTTTCTGGCGCAGCATGGTTGCCACGCTTACCAGGGTTACCTGTTCAGCCGCCCCCTGCCCATTGAAGAATTTGAGCAGTTTTTGACGACGAGTTCTGGCCGCCTTCCTTTAACGGCCTGAACGGCTTGTCCTCTGGCGATTGCCGCGGTGTCCAGGAGCGAAACAGAAAAGGGCAATGCCCAAATCGCACTATCAGCAGGCTGATCGCTCGCCCGCAACGTTGCCACCGGGCGATGGCGGTAATGTCATACTTGGGCCGATCAATAAACGATATATTTCGATTTCTCCCGTACACATAGATTCATGGTTTCTTTTTCTCCGCTCACCACTATCAAGAGACTGGCGACCGGCCTGTCAGCGCAGCCGCAACCCGCCATGTTGGGGCGTTTTGAGTTGCGCCGCATTCTGGGCCGGGGCGCCCAGTCGGTCGTCTGGCTGGCGTTTGACCCGCGTCTGGAGCGCGAGGTGGCCATCAAGCTGATGAAGGTCGGCCATGGCTCCGATGCCTCCGTCATTGCGCAGTGGCTGCAGGAAGCCCGCAGTGTCAGTCGTCTGACACATCCCAACATCGTGCCCGTCTTTGAGGCCGATGTGCAGGATCAGCAGCCCTATCTGGTGTTTGAATATGTGCCGGGGCAGACCCTGTCCACCTTGCTGGCCAAACGCGGTGCTTTGCCGCCTGCTGAGGCGGTGGCCCTGATGCTGGATGTGCTGGACGCACTGGTCGCGGCCCATGCTGCCGGGGTGGTTCATCGCGATTTGAAACCCTCCAACGTGATGGTCGATGAAGCGGGCCGGGCTCGGGTGATGGACTTTGGCATTGCGGCGCGCATGAATGAGGCACGGGCGGCCGGTGCCGCTGGATCGGCCCCGCCGGATGGCGGTTCGCCGGGCTACCTGTCGCCCGAAGCGGCCCAGGGAAAACCCGCTACGCCCTTGGTGGATGTTTTTTCAGCCGGGATTGTGTTGACCGAGATGCTCTCGGGCAAGCTGCTCATCGCCGAAGTTGATCCGATGCGGGCCATTTACCGGGTTATCCATGAGCAGCTCACGCTGCCCAAGGACTTGAGTGACGAGGTAGACGACCGGCTGCGTGCCATTCTGATGCGCGCCCTGGCGCACGACCCGCAGCAACGGCACCCCAGTGCCAAGGTTTTTCGTGACGAGCTTGCCAACTGGTCGGGGGCCGCAGCCAAAGGCGGTGAAGCCGATAAGCCGTCCAATGCCAGTGGCAATAACAGCACGCTTGAGTTTTTGTTGCGCCGTATGCGGCATAAAAGCGATTTTCCGGCCATGTCGGACTCGGTGGTTCGGATTCAGGGCATGGCCACTTCCGAGACCGAGAGCATTGGCAGCGTCACCAATGAAATCTTGAAGGATGTTGCGCTGACCAATAAGCTGTTGCGGCTGGTGAACAGCGTTCATTTCGCCCGCGGTGGCAGCATCAGCACGGTGTCCCGGGCGGTGAGCCTGGTGGGTTTTAACGGTATTCGCAACATGGCGCTCAGTCTGGTGCTGCTGGAGCACATGCAGGACAAAGCCCACGCCAATGTGTTGAAAGAGGAGTTTTTACGTTCCTTGATGGCCGCCTCGATTGCCGGCGAACTGTGTTCTGCGTTACAGGAAAGTGAGGAAGCTTTTATTGGCGCCATGTTCCACAACCTGGGGCGCCTGCTGGCCGAGTTTTACTTTCCGGAAGAAGCACGCACCGTGCGCAGCCTGACTTCATCCACCCGCCAGCCGGTGAGTGAGTCGACCGCTTCTGCCAGTGTGCTGGGTTTGAGCTTTGAGGAGATGGGCATGGGCGTGGCCAAAGCCTGGGGGCTGCCTGAAGGTATCCAGCGCTGCATGCGCAAGCCCATCGGGGAGCCGCCCACGCGCACGCCCACCGACCCCGGTGAACGCATGCGCTGGATGGCCTTGGCGGCCAATGACATGGCCGACATCCTGCTGCATACCGATCCCAAGGTCGTGGATGGGCAGCTGGCGCAGATGGCCAAACACTATGCCCGAACCCTGGGCGTTAGTTCCGGCGAAGTGCAGGTGGCGACCAACGTCGCCCGCAAAAAACTCATCGAGATGGCGTCGGCCATGGATATCTATGTGCGCTCCGACTCCGCCGCCGCCAAGCTGTTGAAACCACCGCAAGAAGATGCCGGGACGCTCCAGGACCGGGAGGCGGAGCCGCCTGACTCGTTGTTACCGCTTGAGTTGCACGCCACCCAGGCGGTGCTCCCACAGCCGATGAGCGAAGTTGCCGCACATGATGTGGAACGCGTGGCGCAAATTCTGGCGGCGGGTATTCAGGACATCACCAATGCCATGGTGGAAGACGTCAAGCTGAGCGACCTGTTGCGCATGATTCTGGAAACCATGTTTCGGGCCATGGAATTTCAACGCATCATCTTTTGTATGCGCGACACCAAAACTGACACCCTGACCGGCCGTTTTGGCTTGGGTCAAGATGTGGAGAGTCTGGTCAAAATCTTTAACGTGACGCTCAAGGCCGGTACGCCGGATTTGTTCACGGCGGTGTGCAGCAAGGGCGCAGACGCCATGATCAGCGATGCCACCGAGGCGCACATTGCCGGGCGCCTGCCGGCCTGGTACCGCAAGGCGATCAACGCCCCCACTTTTTTGCTGTTGCCGGTGAACATCAAGGGCAAACCCTTTGGTTTGATTTACGCGGATAAAGCAGAAAAAGGCGGGCTGGTTCTGGACGCCAAAGAGCTGGCGCTGATGCAGACGCTGCGCAATCAGGCGGTGATGGCGTTCAAGCAATCGGCCTGATTGTTAGGTGTGTTTTAGGCTGCTAGCCCCCGTCTACTATGCGCAGATAGCTACGTTATTAATAGCGTTACTGCGCCGTCCAGCCGCCATCCATGTTCCACGCCACGCCGCGCACATTGTTGGCTGCGGGTGAGCAGAAGAAGACGGCGAGGGCGCCCAACTCTTGCGGGGTGGTGAACTGCATGGACGGCTCTTTTTCAGCCAGCAGCTGTTTGGTGGCTTCTTCCACGGAGATGCCCAGCGTCACCGCTTTGGCGTCCACCTGTTTTTGCACCAACGGCGTGAGCACCCAGCCGGGGCAGATCGCGTTGCAGGTCACACCGCTGGTGGCGTTTTCCAGGGCCGTCACCTTGGTCAGACCCACCACGCCGTGCTTGGCGGCGACATAAGCCGATTTTTCGGCGGAGCCGACCAAACCGTGGATCGAGGCAATGTTGATGATGCGGCCCCAGTCGGCGGCTTGCATGGCAGGCAGGGCCAGGCGGGTGGCATGAAAGGCGCTGCTCATGTTGATGGCGATGATGGCGTCCCAGCGTTCAACGGGGAAGTTTTCGATCCGGGCCACGTGCTGGATGCCGGCGTTGTTCACCAGAATATCGACGCGGCCAAACTGGGCGGCGGCGAACTTCATCATGTCTTCAATCTCGGCGGGTTTGCTCATGTCGGCCGCGTGATAGGCGACTTTGACGCCCAAAGCTGCTACTTCGGCCTTCGGACCTTCGGTGTCGCCAAAGCCGTTGAGCACGATGTTGGCGCCCTGCTGGGCCAAGGCTTTGGCTATGCCAAGGCCAATGCCGCTGGTGGATCCGGTAACAAGAGCTGTTTTGCCTTTTAGCATGGGTTTTCTCCGTAAAGGGGCAGGGGGATGCTGCGATTGAATTAGGATGTGATGACCGTGACGGTGAGACCGCTTACCTGTTAACACCTTGCCATTATCAAACCATTAAGTTCACCATGATCGAGCCGACACTGAATTACGTACATTGCCCTGATGCCTCCGGCGGGCATCGCATGGCCTACTGGGAATGGGGCAATCCGCAAAGTCCCCATGTAGTGGTCTGTGTGCATGGCCTGTCGCGCCAGGGGCGTGATTTTGACGTGCTGGCGCGGGCTTTGTGTGACAAGGCGGGCAAGGACCTGCGGGTGGTCTGTCCGGACGTAGCAGGTCGGGGTCAAAGCGACTGGTTGAAAGACCCGGCGGGCTACCAGGTGCCCAACTACGCTGCCGACATGCTGGCCCTGCTGGCGCAGCTCCAGCCAACGACCCTGGACTGGGTCGGCACCAGCATGGGCGGGTTGATTGGTCTGGTGGTGTGCGGGCAAGCTGATCTGCCGCTGCCCGTGCCGGTGCGTCGCCTGGTGCTGAACGACGTCGGCCCCAGCATTCAGTGGGACGCCTTGCAGCGGATTGGTGAATATCTGGGCCGTGCCGTGCAGTTTGACTCGGTGCAGCAGGCCGCCGATGCCCTGTGGGCCATTTCCACCAGCTTTGGGCCGCACACGCCGGCACAGTGGCTGGCGTTTTCGCAGCCGATGGTCAAGGCGGTGGCGGGTGTCCCAGGCCGCTGGACGCTGCATTACGATCCGGCCATTGCGGTGCCGTTTCGCGCCATGACCCCCGAGATGGCCGCGCAAAGCGAAGCCCTGCTGTGGCAGCTGTATGACAACATCAAGGCCACCACTCTGTTGCTGCGCGGCGCCCAGTCGGACTTGCTGTCGCTGGAGACCGCACAGGCCATGACAGTCCGCGGCCCCAAGGCGCGGCTGGTTGAATTTGCGGGGGTCGGTCACGCGCCGACCTTCATCGTCGATGGCCAGGTGCAAACGGTGACCTCCTTCCTGCTTGATTAGAAAATTGGTGAATTCCGGATGAAAAGTCTCTCAGTCGAGCCCAATGGTTCGGCATCCTTGCCGCAACCGCTAACGCAATTGTTAGCGGCCACCACCGAGAGCCTGCCGGAGCAGGCCAATGCGCTGGCGCGTGCCCGTGCCTTTGCCGAGCCGTTGTTGGCCAGTGAGACGCTGGACACCGGCGAAAACATTCTGGCCCATGCCGATGCCGTCGCGTCTGTCCTGAAGGCCATTGGCGGTTCCGAGGCGATGCAGGCGGCCAGCTATCTGGTGTACGCCTGCGATCACCTGAACAAGCCGCAGGAGGTCATCGCCAAAGCCTTTGGCGACAACTTTGCCGCGCTGGCGGTTGAAACCACCAAGCTGGTGCGGGTGCAGCGGCAAGCGCGTCAGGCCCAGGTTGCCAATGCGCGGGCCTCGACGGCGATTCCGATGGCGCAAACCGTGGCGGCCCAGACCGAGAGCGTACGCAAGATGCTGCTGGCGTTCTCGCGCGACTTGCGCGTCGTGATGTTGCGTCTGGCCTCGCGCCTGCAAACGCTGCGCTTTTTTGCCGCCAGCAAGTTGCCGGTCCCGGCGGGTTTGGCGCGCGAGGCACAGCAGGTGTTTGCGCCACTGGCCAATCGCTTGGGCATTTGGGAAATCAAGTGGGAGATGGAAGACCTGGCCTTTCGTTTTCTGGAGCCGGATACCTACCGCCAGGTGGCCCGCCTGCTGGACGAAAAACGCTCCGAGCGCGAAGCCCATGTCGAGCAATTGCGGTCCCGGCTGGAGGCCGAATTGACGGCGCAGGGCATGGAGGCCAAGGTGCAGGGTCGACCCAAACACATCTACAGCATCGTCAAGAAGATGCGCGGCAAGTCGCTCAATTTTGATCAGGTGTATGACATCCGGGCGCTGCGCATTGTGGTGGCAACCGTGCCGGACTGTTACGCCGCCTTGAGCTGGGTGCACAGCGAGTTTTCTCCGATCACCGATGAGTTTGACGACTACATTGCCCGGCCCAAAGCCAACGGCTACCAGTCATTGCACACGGTGGTGCGCGACCGCAGCGGGCAACCGATCGAGATCCAGATCCGGACCCAGGCCATGCACGACCATGCCGAGCACGGGGTGGCGGCGCATTGGGCTTACAAAGAGGCCGGGGTCAAGGGCTACTCGGGCGTGTCAGCCAGTGGTGTCTACGACGCCAAAATTGCCGTGTTGCGCCAGTTGCTGGCGTGGGAGCGTGATCTCTCGGGCGCGCAAGAGCATGCCGGCGTGTTTGACGACCGCATTTATGTCTTGACGCCGGAGGCGGCCATCGTTGAATTGCCGCAGGGGGCGACCGCGGTGGACTTTGCCTACAGCGTGCACACCACTCTGGGCCATCGTTGCCGCGGTGCGCGGCTGGACGGTGTCATGGTGCCCTTGAACACCCCGCTAAAAAACGGCCAGACGGTGGAAGTCACGGTGGTCAAAGAAGGCGGCCCCTCGCGCGACTGGCTCAATGCCGAGCTGGGTTACCTGGTCAGCCACCGGGCCAAGGCCAAGGTGCGGGCCTGGTTCAACGCGTTGGCGGTGGGTGAGACGGTGGCCAAAGGTCGCGAGGCGGTTGAAAAACTGATGCAACGGCTGGGCAAGACCGCCTTCAAACTGGAAGATCTGGCGTCGCAACTCGGCTTCAACTCGGCCGACGAACTGTTTGAAGTGGTCGGCAAAGATGAGTTTTCGCTGCGCAACATTGAGACCGTGTTGCGTCCGCCCGAGCCGGTGCAGACGGACGACGACTACCTGCCGCTCAAAAAACCGCGCAGTACGGCCAATTCAGCCAAGGGCGGGGTGCTGGTGGTGGGGGTTGATTCGCTCATGACGCAGTTGGCCAAATGCTGCAAGCCCGCGCCGCCGGATGCGATTTGTGGTTTTGTCACGCGCGGCAAGGGGGTGAGCGTGCACCGCACCGACTGCTCCAACCTGCGTGAGATGGTGGCAAAAAATGGCGAACGCGTCATTGAGGTGGAATGGGGGCAGCCCCAATCGGCCGGTGCTTCTGTTTATCCGGTGGATGTGGCGGTGGAAGCCGCGGACCGGCAGGGCCTGCTGCGCGATATTTCCGAAGTCTTTGCCAAAGAAAAAATGAACGTGATCGGGGTCCAGACCCAGTCCATGAAGGGCACCGCCTGGATGACTTTCACGGTCGAGGTGTCCGACTCCGGGCGGCTGGCCAAGGTGCTGGGGATCGTGGCGGAGTTGAACGGGGTACGCTCGGCGCGGCGCCGGTAAGGCTGTGGCCGGCTCACGCCCTCCGCGTGCGGCCGTGCCCTGGTTGAATGCTATAAAAAGCGTAGCTATCTACGCTGGTTACACGGGGGCTGGCGGTCGATTTGGCTTATGAAATTCATTGCGTGCCGAAAATCCGGTCACCCGCATCGCCCAAGCCCGGCAGGATGTAGCCGTGCGAGTTGAGTTGGCGGTCAATCGCCGCGGTGTAGATCGGCACATCCGGGTGCGCTTTGCGCAAGGTGGCGATGCCTTCGGGGCAGGTCAGCAGGCAGACAAACTTGATGGATTTGGGTTGCAATGTCTTGATGCGTTCAATCGCGGCCACGGCTGAATTGCCGGTGGCGAGCATCGGGTCCACCACCACCACGTCGCGTTCCTGCATGTCTTGGGGCATCTTGAAGTAATACTCCACGGGCTGCAGGGTTTTGGGGTCGCGGTACAGGCCAATGTGGCCGACGCGGGCACCCGGCACCACCGTCAGCATGCCGTCCAGAATGCCGGTGCCGGCGCGCAGGATGGACACCAATACCAGTTTCTTGCCGTCAATCACTTTGGCGGTCATGGTTTCCAGCGGCGTCTCGATTTCCACGTCCAGCATCGGCATGTCGCGCGTGACCTCAAACGCCATCAGCATGCTGATTTCGTTGAGCAGGCTGCGAAAGCTGTTGGTGCTGGTTTCCTTCTTGCGCATCAGGGTCAGTTTGTGCTGAACCAGCGGGTGATTTACCAGGTGGACTTGGGGGTCCAGGTCGTTTGAGGTGCTCATGGGGGGACTTTCTCAAAATGGGGTGTTGCGGGAAGGCGTGTGCCGAGCGGGATGCTGTGTGTCAAGCCGGTTTGTTAGCGTTTGGCGCCGCCAAAGATGCCGCCGAGTACGCCGCGGATAATCTGGCGGCCGACTTCGCGCCCGACGGCGCTGGCGGCGCTGCGGATCATCTGTTCGCCGGCCGAGGTGCGGGTTCGGCGTGCGCCACCGCCGAAAATGGAACCCAGGCTGTCGAGCAGGCCACCCCCGGCGGGGGCTGGTGTGGCGTGGTCATCGCCGGGCCTGTTTTGGCCGTTTCGCTGACCGTTTGCGGCAGTCGAGGCGGATGCGCGCTCCAGGCGCGACTCGGTGCGCCCCTTGATTTTCTCGAACGCGGATTCCCGGTCCAGGTGTTTTTCATAAACCCCGGCCACGATCGAGCCGGCCATCAGGGCTTGGCGCTGTTCGGGTGTGATCGGGCCAATCTGGCTCGCCGGCGGCAGCACAAACACGCGTTCGGTGACACCGGGGCGGCCTTTTTCGTCCAGAAAACTCACCAGCGCTTCGCCCACCGCCAGTTCGGTGATGGCGGCGCCGATGTCCAGCGCCGGGTTGGGCCGCATGGTGTCCGCCGCGGATTTGACCGCCTTTTGGTCGCGCGGTGTGAAGGCGCGCAGGGCATGCTGCACGCGGTTGCCCAGCTGGGCCAGCACCGAGTCCGGAATGTCGAGCGGGTTTTGCGTCACAAAATACACGCCCACGCCTTTGGAGCGCACCAGCCGCACCACCAGCTCAATGCGCTCCAACAGCACCTTGGGTGCGTCCGCAAACAGCAGGTGCGCTTCGTCAAAGAAGAATACGATTTTGGGTTTGTCCAGGTCGCCCACCTCGGGCAGGGTTTCGAATAATTCGCTTAGCAACCACAGCAAAAACGTGGCGTACAGCCGGGGCGAGTTCATCAGCTTGTCGGCCGCCAGCACGTTGACCACGCCGCGTCCGTCGGCGTCGGTTTGCATGAAGTCTTCGATATTGAGCATCGGCTCGCCAAAGAATTCATTTCCTCCCTGGGCTTCAATCTGCATCAGCCCGCGCTGAATCGCGCCGATGCTGGCGGCGCTGACGTTGCCGTATTCGGTGGTGAAGTCGGACGCGTTGTCACCCACCAGCTGGCACATGGCGCGCAGGTCCTTCATGTCCAGCAGCAACAGGCCGTCGTCGTCCGCGATTTTGAACACCAGTTGCAGCACGCCGGCCTGGGTCTCGTTCAGATTCAGCATGCGTGCCAATAACAGGGGCCCCAGATCGCTCACCGTGGCCCGCACCGGATGGCCTTGCTCGCCAAAGACGTCCCACAAGGTCGTTGGAAATGCTATAAATTCAGGAGCTGTTAGCGCTCTATCCGCGAGGACTTTGGCCAGTTTTGATCCCAAGATACCGGGTTGGGAGATGCCGGTGAGATCGCCTTTGACGTCGGCCATGAACACCGGCACGCCGATGCGGGAGAAGCCCTCGGCCATGGTTTGCAGCGTGATGGTTTTGCCGGTGCCGGTGGCGCCGGTGATGAGTCCGTGCCGGTTGGCCTTGTCAGGCCGCAGGAAGCACTGGGTGTCACCATGTTGGGCAATCAGGATCGGTTCAGACATGTGGCTCTCAAAAAGTACAATTGTTGGCGTAGCGTAACGAACTTTTGAAGGATTCCCCGTGGCAGGACACAGTAAATGGGCCAATATTCAGCACCGTAAAGGTCGCCAAGACGAAAAACGGGGCAAAGTGTGGACCCGCATCATCCGTGAAATCACGGTGGCGGCGCGCGCCGGTGGTGGCGATTTGGCCACCAATCCGCGTTTGCGGCTGGCGGTGGACCGCGCCAAGGCGGCCAACATGCCAGCGGACCGTGTCAAGTACAACATCGACAAGGCCACGGGTAACCAGGAAGGCGTGCATTACGAAGAAATTCGCTATGAAGGCTACGGCATTGGCGGCGCTGCCATCCTGGTCGATACCATGACCGACAACAAGGTGCGCACGGTGGCCGAAGTGCGCCACGCTTTCGCCAAATACGGTGGCAACATGGGCACCGAAGGCTCGGTGGCGTTCCAGTTCAAGCATTGTGGTCAGCTGATTTTTGCCCCCGGCACGAACGAAGACAAGGTCATGGAAGTGGCGCTGGAAGCCGGTGCAGAGGACGTGATTACCGACGACGACGGTGCGATTGAGGTGTTGACCGCCTATGTCGACTATGAGACCGTCAAAAATGCACTGGAAGCTGCGGGCTTGAAGCCCGAAGTGGCTGGGGTCACCATGCGTGCCGAAAACCCGATTGAACTCACCGGCGACGATGCGGTACGCATGCAAAAACTGTTGGATGTACTGGAAGAGTTGGATGATGTGCAAGACATTTATCACAATGCAGAAATAGACAGCGAGGCACTATGAACGTTCTTGTGATTGGCGGCGGTGGCCGCGAACATGCTTTGGCCTGGAAATTGGCGCAGTCGTCCAAGGTGCAAACGATTTACGTAGCACCGGGTAACGGCGGTACCGCCCTGGATGGACGTCTTGAGAATGTCAACATCACGGACGTCCACGAACTGCGGGCGTGGGCGATTGCTAACAAAATCGCGCTGACCGTGGTGGGGCCGGAAGCCCCCCTGGCGGCGGGCGTGGTGGATGAGTTTCGCAAACATGGCTTGCGCGTGTTTGGCCCAACCCAGGCTGCTGCCCAGTTGGAGAGCTCCAAGGCGTTTTCCAAGGCCTTCATGAAGCGCCACAGCATTCCCACCGCGGAATATGAGACCTTCACCGACCCGGTGGCGGCACACGCTTACCTTGATCTAAAAGGCGCTCCGATTGTGGTCAAGGCCGACGGCCTGGCAGCGGGCAAGGGCGTGGTGGTCGCCATGACGCTGGCTGAGGCGCACGAAGCGGTGGACTTCATGCTGGTGGACAACACGCTGGGCGTGACGCACAACGAAGGCGGCGCCCGTGTCGTCATCGAGGAGTTTTTGATCGGCGAAGAAGCTAGTTTCATTGTGATGTGCGACGGCAAAAATGTGTTGGCACTAGCCACCAGCCAGGACCACAAGCGACTGCTGGATGGGGATCTGGGTCCCAACACCGGCGGTATGGGCGCCTACTCGCCCGCACCCGTGGTGACACCCGATGTGCATGCGCGCGCCATGCGGGAAATCATTTTGCCGACAATTCGGGGCATGGAGAAAGACGGCATTCCGTACACCGGATTTTTGTACGCCGGTCTGATGATCGATGCCAACGGACACCCCAAAACCCTGGAGTTCAATTGCCGCATGGGCGACCCCGAGACCCAGCCGATCATGATGCGACTCAAGACCGATCTGGTCGATGTGATGCTGGCGGCCACCGAGCCCGGCCCGCATGGACGGTTAGATCAAATCGAGTTGCAGTGGGATCGCCGTACAGCCTTGGGCGTGGTGATGGCAGCGCATGGCTATCCGATGCATCCGCGCAAGGGTGACGTCGTCACCGGCTTGCCTATGGCAGAAGATGATGCTGTCGTGTTTCATGCCGGTACGGTCTTGAAAGACGGAGAGATTGTTACCTCTGGGGGGCGTGTTTTGTGTGTCACGGTGCTGGCTGATAACGTCCGTCAGGCGCAACAACGCGCCTACGAAGTGGCCTTGGGTATCCGTTTTGATGGCATGCAGTACCGGACGGATATCGGCCATCGCGCTGCCAAAAGCTAACGCGCATGACGGTGCCCAATCTAAACACGCCGCGAACGGAGGCTGTACGCGGCTATTTGCAAGACTTGCAGGCGCGCATCACCTCGGCCATTGCCACACTGGATGGCACAGGGTTTTTGACGGATGTCTGGCAAAAAGAGCCCGGCGAGAAGCTGCAGGGCAACGGCATCACCAAAATCCTGGAGGGTGGCCCGGTTTTTGAGCGGGTCGGTTGTGGTTTTTCGCATGTGCGTGGGCCCAGTTTGCCGCCTTCGGCCACCCAACACCGTCCCGAGTTGGCTGGCGCGCCCTTTGAGGCAATGGGGGTGTCGCTGGTGTTTCATCCGCGCAATCCCTATGTGCCGACCGTGCACATGAACGTGCGAATGTTGGCGGTCAAAGGTCGGGATGGGCAAGAGGTGTGCTGGTTTGGTGGCGGGATGGATTTGACGCCTTACTACGGTTTTGAGGAAGATGCAGTGCATTTCCACGCCAGCTGCAAAGCTGCGCTGGCGCCGTATGGCAGCGATAAATACCCGCGCTTTAAAACCTGGTGTGATGAGTACTTCTATTTGAAGCACCGCTCAGAACAGCGCGGTGTGGGCGGCATCTTTTTTGATGATTTTTCCGAGTTGGGCTTTGAAGACAGTCTGGCCATGATGAAGTCGGTAGGTGATTCATTCTTGACGTCCTATCTGCCGATTGTGGCGCGGCGCCAGGACCTGGCCTACGGTGAGCGGGAACGCGCGTTTCAGCTTTACCGGCGCGGCCGCTATGTCGAGTTCAATCTGGTCTGGGATCGCGGCACGCACTTTGGCTTGCAGTCAGGCGGGCGCACTGAATCTATTTTGCTGTCCATGCCGCCGCTGGCCAGTTGGTCGTATCAAAACGTGCCTGAAGCCGGCTCGCCCGAAGCCGATTTGTACGCAAAATTCCTGGTCCGCAAGGAATGGGTTTGACATGGGCTTAATGCCCGATCAGTCCGTGCACAGGCGAATCGGCGTGTTTGGAGGCGCGTTTGACCCGCCGCATGCTGCGCACGTGGCGCTGGTGCAGGCGGCGTTGGCCGATTTGCAGCTTGATCAACTCATCGTTGTTCCCACCGGGCAAGCCTGGCACAAGGCTCGGGCCTTGAGTCCCGCCCACCACCGTCTGGTCATGGCACAGTTGGCATTTGCCGATTTACCCCGCGTGATCGTCGATCCCCGTGAAACCCAGCGCTCCGGCCCAAGCTATACCGTGGATACGTTGCGTGAGTTGAAGGCGCAATGGCCTGACGCCGAGTTGTTTTTGATCATGGGTGAAGACCAGGCCCGGGCGCTGCCAACCTGGCATGAATGGCAAGAGGTTTTGCGACTCGCTATAATTTGTGTAGCTGAGCGCGAAGATTTGACGGGGGCCAGCCCCCAGTTTATTGCACAAAAGTCGCATGAATCGCGTTTCAGGCGGCTGCAAATGCCAGCCATGCCTGTCAGCGCAACCGATATTCGGACCCGAATTGCAGCGCATCAATGCGTTGCCCCACTGGTTTTTGAGCCAGTTGCGCGTTATATTGACGACCACCACCTTTATCAGACTATTTGATGACTAACTCTACCGTTGCAAAAAAAGACATCCAGAAACTTCAGCGTGCCATCGTCGATGGTCTGGAGGACGTCAAAGCCCAGGACATTCAGGTGTTCGATACAGAACATCTTTCGGCCTTGTTTGAACGGGTGATCATTGCTTCAGGCACATCCAACCGGCAGACCAAGGCGCTGGCTGGCAGCGTGCGCGATGCGGTCCGTGATGCTGGTTTTCCAAAACCCCGGGTTGAAGGCGAAGCGAACGGTGAGTGGATTATTGTGGATTGCGGCGCCGCCGTGGTGCATGTCATGCAACCTAGTTTTCGTCAGTACTACAACCTGGAAGAACTCTGGGGTGAAAAGCCAGTGCGGCTCAAATTTGGTGCCGCCAAGCCGGAAGAGAAAGAGCTTGCTGAGCCAGTCAAAGCGACGAAAAAGGTCGTTGAGCTGGAAGGTAATCTGCGTCGGTCCAATGCCGCTAAAAAAGGGGTGGCCGAAGCCTTCCCTTCCAAAGCCCAGGTGAAGAAAGATATGGCAGCCAAGTCGGCTGCAAAAAAAGCCCCAGCCAGAAAAACTGCTGTGAAGAAAGCGCCGGCAGAGGCGGTCTCCGTGGTTGCTGAGCGCAAGACTGCCCCGAAGTCTGCCGTTAAAGTTGCGGCCAAAAAAGTCGCAATTAAAAAGGTAACCATCAACGATCCGGCCAAGGCTTCAGCCAAGAAATCGTCGCCCAAGTTGGCCGCCAAAAAAGCACCTGCCAAGAAAACGGCCGTCCGCAAGGCCTGACCGGATACTTTTTGTGAGGTTGGTGATTGTCGCCGTGGGGCAACGGGTGCCCGATTGGGCACAAACTGCTTGGGACGATTACGCCAAGCGCTTTCCCTACGAACTCAAAGTTGAACTCAAAACCGTCAAGACCGAACCGCGTGGTTCCAAGACGGTAGAAACTTTGTATGCGGCTGAGCGTGCCCGCATTGAAGCCGTCATACCCAAAGGCTGTCGCATTGTGGTCCTGGACGAGCGGGGCACCACGCTAACGACGGCAGCCCTTGCAAAAAAGCTCACACACTGGCAGTTGGAAAGCGACGATGTGGCCTTGGTCATCGGCGGACCCGATGGACTTGACCCCGCATTCAAACAAGCGGCGCATGAACGCATTCGTTTGTCGGATTTGACCCTGCCCCATGCCATGGTTCGGGTGTTGCTGATTGAACAGCTGTACCGGGCCTGGTCAATCAATGCCAATCATCCTTACCACCGCGAGTGATATTTTTAAGTTTTCATCGTGACTAAGTTTATTTATCTTGCCTCGCAAAGTCCGCGGCGTAGCCAGTTGCTGGAACAGTTGGGCGTGCGTCATGAATTGCTGTTGCCCGGCGCGGATGAAGATGCGGAAGCACTTGAAGTAGCCCTGCATAACGAGGCCCCGGCGGCCTATGTCAGACGGGTGACGCAACTCAAGCTGGACGCCGCATTGAAGCGGCTCAAGCTGAGAGGTTTGCCAGCGGCGCCCGTGCTGTGCTCGGACACGACCGTGGCATTGGGTCGCACCATTTATGGCAAGCCAGCCGATGCCGTTGATGCTGCCCGCATACTGACAGAACTCTCAGGCAAGACACATCGTGTTTTGACGGCTGTGGCGCTTGGGACCGGGCGTAAACGTGAGCAAACATTGTGTGAGTCGCGTGTCACCTTTGCTGAAATGAGCTCGCGTCAGATTCAAGCCTACATCGCCTCCAATGAGCCGATGGGCAAGGCCGGTGGCTACGGTGTACAGGGCAGGGCGGCCGCGTTTATTTCACACATATCCGGAAGTTATTCTGGCATTATGGGATTGCCCATGTTCGAGACTGCGCAGTTGCTTCGGTCTTTTGGATTCAAGGTTTAATTGGGTTTTTGCCCGCCACCACCCATGCAAGAAGACATTTTGATCAACTGGTCTCCGCAGGAAACCCGTGTTGCCATTGTTGAAAATGGTGTGTTGCAGGAGTTGCACGTCGAACGCACGCTGGAGCGAGGCCTGGTTGGCAATGTTTATCTGGGCAAGGTGGCCCGCGTGCTGCCGGGCATGCAGTCCGCGTTCATTGACATTGGACTTGAGCGTGCCGCGTTTTTACATGTAGCCGATGTCTGGCATCGCCAGCCCGATGGTGAGCCGCCCAGCATGGTGCGCAACACACAGCCGCAAATTCCGATAGAAAAGCAGGTGTTTGAAGGTCAGGCGCTGATGGTGCAGGTCATTAAGGATCCGATCGGGACCAAAGGAGCACGGCTGTCGACGCAGATCAGTATCGCAGGGCGCATGCTGGTGTTTTTGCCGCAGGATGATCACGTCGGGGTGTCACAAAAAATCCCGCAGCACCAGCGTGACGAGCTTCGAGCGCGGCTGCAGCGCCTGACGGGCACCGAGGGCGGCGGCTTTATCCTGCGAACCAATGGCGAGGATGCCTCTGATCTTGAGTTGTCTGAAGACATTGGCTATCTGCGCAAGGCCTGGGCCCGTATCAAGAGTGCCTCAATGCGACTGCCGCCCTTGTCGCTGTTGCACCAGGATCTGAACCTGTTGCAGCGTGTTTTGCGCGATCTGGTCGGCGAAAGCACACAAACCATCAAGGTGGATTCGCAGGAACAGTTTGATGCCCTCAAGACGTTTGGCCTCGAATTCATGCCGGCAGCCTCTGCAAAGTTGCAACATTACAAGGGTGAACGCCCCATCTTTGACCTGTACGCCATTGACGAGGAAATTGCCAAGGCGCTGGGACGCCGGGTTGATTTGAAGTCAGGTGGCTATCTGATCGTGGACCAGACGGAAGCTCTGACCACGGTCGATGTAAATACCGGTGGTTTTGTCGGTGCCCGCAATTTTGACGACACCATTTTCAAAACCAACCTGGAAGCCGCCCAGGCGATTGCGCGGCAACTGCGTCTTCGCAATCTCGGCGGCATCATCATTGTCGATTTCATTGACATGGTGCGAGACGATCACCGTGAGTCGGTTTTGGCTGAATTCAGAAAACAACTGGTGCGGGACCGCGTCAAAACAACGGCAGGCGGGTTTTCGCAACTCGGTCTGGTCGAGATGACCCGCAAGCGCACCCGTGAGTCGCTGGCGCACATGCTGTGTGAACCTTGCCCGACCTGCTCTGGCAAAGGTATTGTCAAGACCCCGCGCAGTGTGGCGTACGATATTTGCCGCGAGATTCTGCGCGAAGCACGCCAGTTCAATCCACGTGAGTTTCGTGTGATCGCATCGCCCAAGGTGATCGAACTGTTTCTGGATGAAGAAAGCCAGCATCTGGCGGGTTTGAGCGAGTTCATAGGCAAGCCGGTGTCATTGCAGAGTGAAGGTGCCATGGGGCAAGAGCAGTACGATATTGTTCTTCTGTAGGTTGTTTGGTCCAGTTTTTGTATGTCAACTTTTCGCACTGCCAATCCGTCCCCGATTCCCATTCTGATGTACCACCAGATTGAAGTTGCACCGCCTAAGGGTGCTGCTTTTCGAAGTTTGTACGTCTCACCTCGAGACTTTTCCCGTCAAATGGCTTTATTGAGCCTGATGGGTTATAGCGGGCTTTCCATGTCGGCATTAATGCCCTATTTGAAGGGCGAGCGAACAGGCAAAGTGGTGGGCATCACGTTTGATGATGGATACCTGAATAATTTGACGAATGCGTTACCTGTTTTGAAACGGCATGGTTTTTCGTCTACCTGTTACGCGGTCAGTCAGCAACTCGGCAAGACCAACGCGTGGGACATTGAGGCTGGCATCATGCAAACAACGCTGATGAATGCATCACATCTTCGATTGTGGCTGGCAGGTGGGCAGGAGGTGGGTGCGCACACTCGGCATCATGTGAGGCTTACACAAGCGGATCTCTCAACTTGCACGAAAGAAATTTCGTTATGCAAATCAGAGCTGGAAGAGATGACGAACTCCTCAGTCCGACATTTTTGTTACCCCTATGGGGACTACACAGCAGATCATGTTGCGATGGCTCGGGCGGCGGGGTATGAGTCGGTGACTACAACACAACGCAGTCGATGTCAGACTAGTGAGGACATGATGCTGCTGCCGCGCGTGCCCGTAGTTCGTTCGACCAGCTTGCCGTTGCTGTGGCTTAAAGTCGCCACACGCTATGAAGATCGGCGTCGTACATGACGACCGCCGCACGATCTGGTGACGGCGAGAAGCAATGCCAGCCAGTGTCTGAACCAGCCATAAAGACTGGATCTGAAAAGCGTTTGCGCATTGCCGTGCTGAACCGTGTTTTTTCACCCACCGGAGGCGGGGCAGAGCGGTACTCCATCGCGCTGGTGGAACAATTGGCGCAACGCCACGAAATCCATGTGTTTGCTCAGCAAATCGATCATCATTGGCCAGGTGTTACTTATCACCGGGTGTCCGCTCCACTGGTTAAGCCGCGTTGGATCAACCAGCTTTGGTACGCGACCGCCACATGGTGGGCCACGCGTCGCGGTTTTGATATCGTGCATTCGCATGAGAATACGTGGCATGGGCAGGTTCAGACCGTGCATGTGCTGCCAGTTAAATACAACCTTTTTCACGGACGAACAGGCCTTCGTTTGGCAATACGTTGGTTAAAAGTGCTGAGCAGTCCTCGCCTGCTGACTTATCTGGCCATGGAGCAATTTCGTTTTAATCCGCAATTAAAGCACCATGTAGTAGTGACTTCACCAGCATTGAAAGATGTGATGAACCAGACCTATCCCGAGTGTGCCGTGTCTGTCATTCCTCCAGGGGTAGCGCTACCGTCAGTAGTATTGGATCGTCAAGCTGCCAGACTCGGTTTGGGTTTGACCGGGCAGGGGCGTTTGTTGGCCTTTGTGGCCAACGATTATGAGAAAAAAGGACTTTCAACATTGCTGGAGGCAATGATTCGTTTGCCATCTGATGTGGCGTTGGCGGTTGTTGGAAACCCTTCGCACATTGAGAGATTTCAAAAAAAAGCTGTGACCCTGGGTCTTGGCGAGAGGGTGCATTTTCTGGGGCACCTCAAAGATGTGTCTCCGCTGTATGAGGCTGCAGACGTCTTGGCACATCCCACCACGGAAGATACATTCGCGATGGTGGTTTTGGAGGCTATGGCGCACGGACTGCCTGTTGTGGTGAGCGACTCCCGATATTGCGGCATAGCGGGTTTTCTTACAAATGGCGTGAACGCTGTGATTTTGTCATCCCCGACGGACGTCCCACAACTTGCCGTTGCGCTTGATCGAATTCTGAACGAGCCGGTTCTTCGCGAAGGACTTGCAAGGGAATCACTTTACTTCGCTCGGCAATGGTCGTGGGCCAGAATCTCCCAGCTGCAGGCGTTGATGTACGACGAGATAGCCGTTGAGGCATCGTAAAAATTTCCATTCCATCTAGACTTCAGAATATGAACCTAAATCCGCAACCCATTTCTCGCTTAAGTCTGTTCTCGATTGTTATTCCAAGCTGGAACAACCTGGCGCTGCTTAAACTATGTATTGGTAGTGTGAAGGCCAACAGTGCATATGCTCATCAAATCATCATTCATGTAAATGATGGAAGTGACGGTACCCTTGATTGGGTTCGTTCGCAAGGATTGACACACACCCATTCGGCAGAAAATATGGGTATTTGCCTGACCGTCAACCAGGCTGCCACGTTGGCCCAGCATGATTTGATTCTCTATCTTAATGACGACATGTACTGTTGTCCGCAATGGGACATCAAGTTGTTAGAGAAAGTGCATCAGATTGGGCACGATGCATTCATGCTGTCCAGCACCATGATTGAACCGGTCGATTCAGGCAACCCTTGCGTAAGTGTGTGTGATTTTGGACGCGATGCGGACAAGTTTCAGCAAGATGAAATTCTGAAGAAATACATGTCACTGGCCAAGGCCGACTGGTATGGATCAACTTGGCCTCCTACACTGGTGCACAAACGCTGGTGGCAGGCAGTAGGTGGTTATAGCTTGGAGTTCAGCCCGGGCATGAGCAGCGACAACGACTTTTCCATGAAAATGTGGGCTGCCGGCTGCAGAATTTTTCTGGGAGTGGGGGATAGCTTGGTGTATCACTTCATGTGCAAAAGCACGGGGCGGATCGTCAAGAACAATGGACGAAAACAGTTCATGCGTAAATGGGGTATCACGTCTTCGCTGTTTGATCGTTATTACCTTCGCCGGGGAGACGTTGCAACGCAGATGGCTCTGACTGAGCCAGAGGAGAGTCCTGAGTTTCGTCGCAAGCGCCGTTTTAGCGAAATAAAGGCTTGGCTAGCCTAACTTCAAAGGTCGGGTCGGTGATCTTCGTTAGTTTTTGATGGTGCCGGGGCGAAGCCCATCCGGTATAACTGTGCATAAACGCCTTGGGCAGCCAGTAGTTGCGAATGCGTGCCCGATTCCACCATCCTACCCGCCTCCATCACGACAATTCGGTGTGCATGCTGGATTGTCGAGAGTCGATGCGCGATGACCAGTGTTGTTCGCTGGTGCATAAGTCGCTGCAACGCTTCTTGAACGGCTCGCTCCGATTCTGCGTCCAAAGCCGAGGTGGCCTCGTCAAGGATCAAAATCGGCGCGTCTTTGTAGAGTGCTCTTGCAATCGCCAGGCGCTGACGCTGTCCACCTGAAAGCTGCATCGCGTTGTGGCCAACTACCGTATCGATACCCAGTGGGAGGTCCGTGATCAAACCAGCGAGGTTTGCCGCCTGCAGGCAATGGACTACCCGTTTTCGATCCATTGCTTGCCCCAGTGCCACGTTGATGGCAATGCTGTCATTGAGCATCAGCACGTGCTGGCTGACTAATGCAAACTGGGCGCGCAGGGCTTTTAAATCCCAATCCTTTAGTGCATGACCATCAAGCTCTATGTTCCCCGTGCTTAACTCAATAAACCGTGGCAGCAAACTGACCAGTGTCGTCTTTCCTGAACCCGACGCGCCTACCAACGCGACGATCTCACCTGGTTGTACGTCAAGGCTGAATTGATCCAGCGCAGGCGTGTTGCTGTCGGGGTAGGTCACGCCAACTTGCATGAAGCTCAGACTGCCTTGAGCCCTAGGCTTGGAAAATGTTCCGCCTGACTCACTGGGGGTCAATGCGATCAGATCCAGACCTCGTTCCATTGCCGCCAGGCCACGCGTGATGGGGCTCGCCACCTCAGACAAATGTTTGATAGGCGCAATCAGCATCAACATGGCGGTTACAAATGCAGCGAAACTGCCAACGGATGTAGTCTGCCCCGCGCTTTGCATCAGTGCTACCGAAATTACTGCAGACAAGGCAATTGCTGCCAATATCTGGGTTAGTGGCGTCATTGCAGCTGATGCGGACGTTGATTTCATGGACAGCCGTTGTAGCGCTTCGCCCAACTGGCTGAACCTGATTGTCTGAGATTCCTGGGCTGCCTGTAGCCGGATATCACGGTGCGCCAGCACATTTTCCTCAACAACATAAGCCAGTTGATCTGTGGCGTCCTGGCTGTCCTTGGTAAGTTTGTATAAACGCTTGGAAAGGGTGCGCATTACGATGGCAACTGCTGGAAAAAGACACGCCACGATTAATGTGAGCTTCCAGTTCAGGTACATCAGATAACTTACCAGCGCCAGCAAGGACAGGCTGTCACGCGTCAGAGTCATCAATGCATTGACCAAGAGAACGGAGCCTGTTTGAACTTCATAGACCAAGGTGTTAGCGAGTGCACTGGAAGACTTATGACTAAATAGGGAAAGCCTCGCGTTGAGAAGTTTTTCAAACATCGCTTTGCGCAAGGCCAGTAAGCCAAAGTTGGTCACTTTAGCCAAAGCTAGTTGCGCTACAAACCCTGCCAGTCCGCGCACACCGAACAGCAAGATCAGCGTAACAGGCACGACCCATATTTTCAAATTTCCTTGTTGGAAACCTTTGTCCAGTAGTGGTTGCAACAGCGCTGGAATCAAGGGCTCGGTCATGGATAGCACAATCGTGGAGCCTAATGCCACCAGCCAGGCCGCATAAGGCTTTCCAAAATACGGCCACAGCCGTCCCACTCTTTTAAATAGGCTGGATGGAGTTTGCAATGTTTTTGTAGACAAGAGTCAACCCGTTAAATGCTAGGAACCGTAGATACCGAGGAATGCTCGGGCTGCTCTGAGTGAATACTGAAAGCAAGCAGAAGGGCGAGTGCTACGCAGAAAAAATCGCCAATCAATGCGTCATACAAAGAGCAATTAAACAGGCATGACAAGGCCAGCGCTGTCAGAATAGATTGCAAGGCCTTGCGTGCGGGGGGCTCAAGCCGTAGGCTGTCTCTGTACAGTGCCAGCAACACTGCACAGAATAACGCCAATCCCAGTATGCCAAGTTCGACGCCCCATAAAAGGTACTCTTGGTGTGGGTTGCCCGTAATTTCAACGAATGTTTTCGGCGCGTGAAGAGCCTCTTGTCGATTAAATTCACGATTCCAACTTCCGACGCCAGTACCAAGCCATGGATTTTCGCCGATGGACTGCAGGGATCGGTGCCAAAGGTTAAGCCGTGTACCCGAGGATGTGGAAATATCGCCTGTTTTATTGAAGTATTCGATGCTGCTGCTTATTTCCACAAAGCCATGGCGGACTTTGTCAGAGATCAATACAAGCAGCAGTGCCATCACGAAGGGTATGGCTAAAACCAGACCTCGAAATTTTCTGGGCATCTCCCAAAAAATGGCTAGAGAAATCAGACCGATAGCAACCACGTGACCGGTGCGCCCTTGGAAAATGAAGAAAACGCATGCCAAAGCCAGCCCTACAAAAATCAATGCGATTGGGGTCCGATAGCGAGTTGGTGCATAGCCCCTCATGTGCCAGCATAAGGCAGCCAAGACAGCCGTCATGATCGATTGGTCAAGGTAGCTTGAGAAAACAGCATATGAAACGCCTGCTTCTTTAGAAATTGCCCATGGTAAAGAAATCCCTATGTACATCATCCATGTACTAACTAGTAAAAAAGCCTGTCCCCCCATAAAGAAAGTAAGAGTGATCAGGGCCTCACGGCGTGACCGTATCAGACATAAAAAAATGGGGATTAGCAACAATTTGCCGTGTTTTGTAAGTGAAGTTAACGCCTCATCTGTAGTTCCAGTGCTCCAAAGAGCGCTGGCAGCTAAAATTACAAATGTAAGCAGAATCACGGGGGATGTGGCGCCAGGTAAGATCGCTGCGGAGCTACGGCGATGCCCCCATCTGTTTGTTATGACAGCCAAGGCACATAAAAACAACAGGATTTTGGAGAGGCTAATAACAGCAATCGGTAAAGCCACCGAAACAGCCGAGAAATAGATTAAAAAAGTTCGAAGATTTATTGGTGTCATGGTCGTAGGCAGTGAAAACATATTATCTACGCTCTAATTACCTGGGCGTTCGTGATATTGGGCTATGCTCAGTACAACTCAAAAAAATCTAAAGTAGTGTCCTTGACTCAGCTCAGTGTGATCATCATCACTTTCAACGAGGCCGCTAATATTGAGGCGTGTTTGAAGTCGGTATCTTTTGCAGACGAGATCGTCGTGCTGGACTCCGGGAGTACAGATGGGACACCGGATCTGGCACGTGGCATGGGTGCAAGTGTGTATGTCACAAACGACTGGCCAGGGTTTGGCCCTCAAAAAAATCGCGCACTTGGCCTTGCGCAATATTCTTGGGTGTTGTCACTCGACGCTGATGAGCGTGTGCCACCTGAACTCGCAAATAAGATTCGGCAAGTGGTTGATAAAGACGCCGGTAGTGCCTATGAAATTCCTCGATTAACCCAATTTTGTGGACAATGGATACGTCATTGCGGGTGGACTCCAGATTATGTCTTGCGTTTGTTCAAGCGAGGTGCGGCCCACTTCAGTGACGATCTTGTCCATGAACGTGTTGTGCTAACGCGTGGTGTCCCGAGTCGTTTGACTTCCTCAATGTTGCACTACAGTTACCCCACACCTTCCCACTACTGGCGTAAGCTGGAACAATATAGTCAAGCTTGGGCTCGACAGCGTTTTGCATGTGGTCAAAAAACTTCTATGTTACGGGCCGCGTTGGCCGGAGTGGTAGCATTCTTACGAAGCTACTTCTTCCGTTTGGGTTTTCTTGATGGGGCAATGGGTTTTGCAGTGTGCAGCATGCAAGCCCAGGCAGCATTTGGAAAATATTTTGCTTTGTATTGCTTGAATCAGAAAAATGACATTTCACCCGTTCCGCCATCTGTCTGACGTGTTTCGTTATTTGGGGCTAGGTCTCATACTGATCACAGTTTTTCCTGTGCAAGCTCAATTCCGCGTCGATGTTTCCGGTGTTGGCATGAATCAATTGCCGATTGCAGTGTCAGCCTTTCGTGGAGAAGATAGCTCTCCGCAAAAAATAGCGACCATTGTGCAGGCCGATCTTGAACGCAGTGGACAATTCCGCGGTGTTGATACAGTTGGCGTCGCCCTTGACGAGGCTAGCCGTCCCGATGTGGTTGTATGGCGGCAAAAAGGAGCTGACTCTTTGGTTTCAGGTCGTGTCACACGTCTTGCTGATGGTCGGTATGACGTGCGGTTTCGTTTATGGGATGTGGTTCGTGGGCAGGATTTGGGTGGTCAAAGCTATGCTGTGACTCAGGCAGACTTGCGGTTGGCCGCTCATCGAATTTCCGATTTTGTGTACGAAAAATTGACTGGCGAAAAAGGCGCTTTTTCAACTCGCATTGCATATGTCACCAAGGCGGCACAGCGGTACCAGCTATGGATCGCCGATGCAGATGGTGAAAATGCTCAGTCGGCGCTGGCAAGTCCTGAACCGATTATTTCGCCAGCCTGGTCGCCTAACGGCAGTCAGTTGGCTTATGTTTCGTTTGAGTCTCGCAAACCAGTTGTCTACACCCATGATGTTGCCAGTGGCAAACGTCGTCTTATTGCAAATTTCAGGGGTTCCAACAGTGCTCCAGCCTGGTCTCCTGATGGACGCACGTTAGCTGTGACACTTAGTCGCGATGGAGGCTCGCAGTTGTATGCCATTAGCGCAGGTGGCGGTGAGCCGCGAAGGCTGGCACAGTCCAGTAGTATTGATACCGAACCTGCTTACACACCGGATGGTAAAAGCATTTATTTTGTGAGTGACCGTGGCGGTGCACCTCAGATTTACAAGATGCCTTCATCGGGAGGTAATGCCGAGCGAGTAACGTTTACCGGTAGTTACAACATTTCTCCCGCCATTAGCGCTGATGGACGATGGTTGGCCTACATTTCGCGTGTGAGTGGTGCTTTTAAATTGCATGTTATGGAGCTTGCTGGCGGCGCCGTGAGTGCAATTACAGATACGTCTGCGGACGAAAGTCCCAGTTTTTCGCCCAATAGCCGTTTGATTGTTTATGCAACCCAGCAACAAGGGCGGGAAGCACTAATGACAACAACGCTCGACGGTAAAATCAAAGCACGTCTTGCTGGTAAAAACGGCAATATTCGTGAACCGGACTGGGGTCCGTTCCAGAAACAATGAACTTTTTAAGGAGTTATTCAATGAAACATCTTTTACTCGCTATTGCTGCTGCCGTCCTGATGGCAGGGTGTAGTTCGGCTGTAAAGCTTGACAATGTACCCGTTGAGGACAAAGCCGGAACGACTATTTCGCAGGATGGTACTGAAGGTCTTGGTAGTGGTGTCGGTAAAGGTGGCCTGTCATCCGCCGATCTAGATAAAGCGGCTCAACATGCTGCAATTCTTGCCGCACCGCGGACTGTCTATTTTGACTACGACAGCTTTGTAATCAAACATGAGTTTCAGCCCATCATTGAGACTCATGCACGCTACATCAAAGCGGATAAGACTCTGAAAGTTGCGATTGAGGGGCATACCGATGAACGCGGTGGTCGTGAATATAACTTGGCACTGGGGCAAAAACGAGCTGAAGCTGTACGCAGTGCGTTGGGTCTTCTTGGTGTAGGCGATAGTCAAGTGGAAGCAGTCAGTTTTGGTAAGGAAAAACCTGCCGTTCAGGGAACTGACGAGGATGCAATGGCTAAAAATCGTCGTGCCGAAATTAGCTATCGCTAATTAATGTGGGAATTTTTGAAGTGAAAATATTCCGCCTAGCTGTTTTGTCTGCCTTGCTTTTTCTTGGGGCAACGACGGCTGGTGCTGGATTGTTCGATGACGAGGAAGCGCGGAAGGCGATACTCGATCTTCGTCAACGTGTTGACGCTGTTCGGGTGGAATCTGAACAAGCAGCAACACGTTCCAGTGAAGAGGGTTCTGTGTTGCGGCGGAGTTTGCTTGAGCTGCAAAATCAGATTGAAACTTTGCGTTCCGAGATGGCCAATCTCAGAGGCTTGAATGAACAGTTGTCACGTGACGTTGCGGATGTTCAACGACGGCAGAAAGACAGTGCTCAAGGTGTTGATGATCGTCTTCGTCAATTTGAACCCACGAAAGTTACAGTTGATGGTCGCGAGTTCATGGCCGATCCTACAGAAAAGCGGGACTATGAAGCGGCGTTAGCTATTTTCAGAAAAGGCGATTTCCCGGCCGCACAAGCAAGTTTTCTTGATTTTCTCAAGCGTTATGTACAGAGCGGCTATAAACCGTCAGCGCTGTTTTGGCTTGCCAATGCACAATATGCAACGAGAGATTACAAAGAGGCGATGATCAATTTCCGAACTCTGATTTCAAGAGCGCCAGAGCATCTACGCGCACCTGAGGCCGTGTTGTCTATAGCCAATTGTCAAATTGAACTAAAGGACACGCGCGGTGCCCGAAAAACACTGGATGATCTGATCAAGGCTTATCCTCAGTCAGAAGCCGCCATGGCTGCTAAAGAAAGACTGGTTCGGCTTAAATAGTGTCCAATGACCTAATTAATTTGCTTACTCCTACCCTTGAACTATCAATACCTAAATTTGACGTGGCTGAGGACTCGTCCAGCATAGATAAGGATCGACGGTTTGGAGGGTTGGCTCGTCTGTACGGTGTTTTAGGGGCGCAGCGCATCTGTGCCTCACATGTAGCGGTCATTGGTATTGGGGGCGTGGGATCTTGGGCTGTTGAGGCTCTGGCGCGCAGCGGTGTAGGACAACTGACGCTAGTTGATCTGGACCATGTGGCTGAGTCTAATATCAATCGCCAAATTCACGCGGTTGAGGCTACCTTGGGGCAAGCGAAGGTATTAGCTATGCGGGACCGTATCCATTCTTTCAATCCGGCCTGTAAAGTGACGTGCATTGAAGAATTTGTGGATGCGGCCAACTGGCCAACGCTTTTGCCCGAGAGTGTAAGTGCCGTTATTGACGCTTGCGATCAGGTTAAAGCGAAGACAGCGATGGCGGCTTGGGCATTGCAAACAGGAACACTCTTCATTTCCGTTGGTGCTGCTGGCGGTAAGCGCCATGCTCACCTGGTTGATATCGATGATCTCGCCTTGACTACCCACGACCCCTTACTAGCTCAGTTACGCTATCGCCTTCGTAAAGAGCATGATGCGGCACGTGTAGGCAAGAAAATTGGGGTAACTTGTGTTTTTAGTCGTGAGTCGGTTAAAGCCCCCGACGCTTCGTGTCTCGTTGAAGGAGATGGAACACTTAATTGTCATGGTTATGGTTCAGTCGTTAGCTTGACCGCTACATTTGGACAATGTGCCGCCGGTTGGATTCTTGATAGAATTTCTAACGACGTCAAAAAGTCATCAAAATGACGTTATAATTTGAGGCTTGGCTAGGTAAGTTAATTAATAACTTAAAGTCATATTGGGATGTTAGCTCAGTTGGTAGAGCAGCGGACTTTTAATCCGTTTGTCGTGGGTTCGACCCCCGCACATCCCACCAAATTTCCCTAACGGGTACTGAAAAGCCTGCTATTTAATTAATAGCAGGCTTTTTTGTTGGGTGACTTCTATCGCGAGAGATTGGGTTCGTCTGATATATTTAGTATTGCCCCGTCATGCGGCAGGGCTCCCTCAATTAAAGACCGTAAAAAGTTCGAATACTATCCCATGCTGATTGGGGATCGTCAACGTAGCTAAATAAATCCATATCCTGCGGTGATATCACGCCTTCTTCCAGCATCACATCAGTGTTGAATAGCTGCTTCCAGTAGTCGCTGCCATATAGAACAATTGGCACCGGCTTGGCTTTGCGGGTTTGCACCAGGGTGATGACCTCAAACAATTCATCGAGTGTGCCAAAACCACCAGGAAAGGCGACCAGTGCTTTGGCGCGCATCATGAAATGCATTTTGCGCAGGGCAAAATAATGAAACTTGAAGCTTAAAGTAGGCGTGACATAGGGGTTTGCGTTTTGCTCATGTGGCAAGGCAATGTTCAAGCCCACACTGGGTGCGCCCATCTCATGTGCGCCGCGGTTGGCTGCCTCCATGATGCCGGGGCCGCCCCCTGTTGAAATGAACAATCGCTCTTCGGGTCGTCGGTGTGCACTGTAGCCAGCCACAAGTCGAGCAAACAGGCGAGCTTGATCGTAAAAGTGGGCGTTTCGTAACTGTCGTTGTGCCAAGGTCAAAGCGCTGGCATCGCCGCTAAGCTGTGCATCTTGAAGATTTTTTTGAGCCTCCTCGGGCGAGGGAAAACGAGCACTGCCAAAAACGACGATAGTGTTCTCGATGCCCTGTTCAGTCTGGTCCAGATCGGGCTTGAGCATTTCAAGCTGAAATCGGATGCCGCGCGTTTCACGCCGTAATAAAAACTCAGGATCGGCAAAGGCCAGTCGGTAGGCATCGGCCTCCAGTGGGTTGCCTAAGTCGGAGTGGCTTTGTAGTTCAGCCCAGGCATCGGCCAGGCGGCGCTCGGTAAGGTGTTGGGTTTTTTTCATGGACGCCATTGTGTGCGAAAAATCTGACACATCTCTCCGAATTGCATGGGCAGATCAATTAAGGATTAGAGCGTTTGCATGGACAGTTTTGAAATCCAGTTTTGTACCCGTTTGAAACTTCTCCATGCCAACAAAAAACGGCCGCTCCAAATAATGGCGCGCCGTGGTTTAAGCACCGCTACTACCACTAAGGCGCCAAGTGGCCACTGAGGGTTGCGATAAAGCCATTGCAGCGCAGCACGAGCTTGGTCGGCTACTGCAAGAGGTCGTTTGAAAACTTGCGCCTGATCAGTTAAATTACTTCTTAATTCAACACTGCGCATCAATAAACGCTTCTGCCGCAGAACTAGGTCATCGTTGCTCATGTTGACCTGCCGCTTGGAGTCCTGTTCGATCTTGTTTTAGTTCAGCCAAGCTGGCGTGAAATATTCCTGTTGAGTTGCATAGACGCTGTCGAGCCTCGCGGATCAAAAAAATACCGCCGCTAAGAAACAGCAGCGCCATTACCCCCACTGCAGCCAATCGATATCCCTCCCAAAACAGAAGGATGATGAAACCACAAAACAGCACAAACCCTACACCCAGAATTAGCAGGGCGATAGCACCCCAAAGCAGCCCGTCAAATAAACGGCGTTTCTCAAATTCAACCTCGGTGCCGAATAGATCCAAGCGTACTTGCGCCATTTCAAGCGCAGTGTCCAGAAAACGACGCAACGAGACAAAGAGGCCGCTTTCATTGTTAGGGCTGCTCATAACCAGCGATGAATTAGCGGCGGCTGACCAGTAAACCCATGACGAGTCCAATACCAGCAGCGACGCCAATTGATTTCCATGGATTTTCATGCACAAATTCATCGGTGGCGTGACCGGCCGCTTTGGCTTTTGCGACAGCAGCTTCTTGCAAGTGCAGTAGATCGGCTTTGGCCTGATTCATTCGGGTCTGAACCCGGCTGCGAATATCGGCTGCACTTTCACCTGCTTGATCGGCCGTCATGCGCAGCAATTCCTCAGCATCCGTAATAACCACGCGCAAATCGCCCATTAATTTGTCTTTTTGAACAGAAGTCATATCAGTCATATCAACCCTCCAATGTTTGAAAAATCCAAGTTTAATAGTATTCTTTGTACTGTTTTATATCCTGACAAAAATCAAGGGATGGCGATGAATTTGAGTTGACACTCATGGCTCATTCTTGCAGCAAGGCGCGTAATTTGTCATGTGCGGGGTTGATGAGTCACTTGATCAAACTCAAATACAGGTGGGATGGCTGACCTACCATTCAAAAAATAATAGAAGGACGCAAACACGTTCGCCTTGATTTTTTTCGTTTTGATTGCACGATGCAATTCTCGACAGGTTGCCTGTCCAAAATCATGTCCATCCAATGACGTCAGTTTTGATCCTCTACGTTTGGCTGCTGTGGCGTTGGATATTCTGGTTTGTGGACATACCACTCCGGAGGCTCTTGCCGTTCGCCAAAATGCCCGACTTGCCAAGTTGCTTGCCGTTGCAGTACAGGGTTCGACGATATACCGCGAACGCCTGCGTGGCATTCCGCTCGATTCAGCGAAGTTGAGCACATTACCCACGGTGTCTCGGTGCGAACTGATGGCGCGGTTCGATGATTGGGTGACTGACCCGCAGCTCAAACTGGCTCAACTTCAGTTGTTTATCGCCGATCCTGATCGCATAGGAGAGTCCTACCTTAACCAGTACCTGATTTGGGAAAGTTCCGGTACGAGCCATGAGCCCGGTGTGTTTGTACAAGATGCGCAAGCGTTAGCGGTCTACGACTCCTTGGAGGCGTTAAGGCGAAGCACTCCGCGTCCTCTGCAATACTGGTTTGACGCCATGATGCTGAACGAACGCATCGCTTTCGTTGGTGCAACCGGGGGCCATTTTTCCAGCGTCGTCTCTCTGCAAAGACTGCGACAACTTAACCCATGGATGGCGCAATCC